>MDTG01003474.1_pt1 | contig 24293 bp, 15 predicted proteins | sample 811421 | NCBI WGS metagenome assembly MDTG01 (sample SAMN05326645, study PRJNA326480) | marine metagenome | isolation source: seawater | place: Pacific Ocean: South East | collected 2011
GGGCGACGAGGACGTGGCTTTGTCGGGACCGGAGGCTGTGGTTCTGGCTGCCTACTGCAAACACCAGGAGGGCGTCGAGCTGCTCGACTCCAAGGGACTCAACATTTTTCTCGATTCCCATGGCCGCAAGCCGGCCAACACCACAACTGTCGTGGACAAGCTGGGCAAGCGCCGGCTCGTAAAGATTGAGGACGAGGGATTGCATTCACACAAACGGTTCCAGTTGACTGAGTCCGGGCGTGAAGAAGCCTGGGATATCCTGATTCGCTTACGCCGTGGTCGTGGGCCCCGTCTCACTGCGGTGAGCTGATCTCCAGGTCCGCGGAGTGTTTTCCGCCGAGCGCCCGGGGATGCAGGCCTCCCGGAGGCCAGTCCGGTAGGGCAAAGCCGGAGAGTCAAGGTTTAGCCGATCCGCGCCACTAAGAAGGAAAACTGAACAAACGGGCCGGCCGGGAATTCGGTGGTTCCTTCACTCTCGAGGGGGAGCAGGTTCAGAAATCATCAATCCGGCTTGCGCGCGGTGGCGCGTTCCCCAATCCTGCGCGCCCAATGAATACAGCGAATTTGGAGAATTCGAGTGAGGCGCTTACCCGAGCGGCCGCCGAGGCCCGTGGGTTGGCTATTGATGCAGTGCATGCCTGCTCCTCGGGGCATCTCGGACTTCCCCTTGGTTGCGCGGAAATTGGGGCGGTGCTTTTTGGTGGTGCGTTGCGTTATAACCCGGAGGCCCCGAAGTGGCTGAACCGGGATCGCTTCCTCCTCTCGGCCGGGCATGGTTCCATGTTTCTTTACAGTTGGCTGCACCTGTCCGGGTTCGACGTTCCGCTTCAGGCCGTGAAGGACTTTCGGAAATTGCACAGCATTACTCCGGGTCATCCCGAGTATGATGAGACCCCCGGGGTCGAGGCAACCACCGGTCCGCTTGGGCAGGGAGTGGGCAATGCGGTGGGGTATGCCTTGAGCGGAAAGCGGGCGGCAGCGAAGTTTAATACGGCTGAGCATACGATCTTTGACCACCACGTGGTAGCCCTTGCCGGTGATGGCTGCATGCAGGAAGGAGTAGCACGGGAGGCGATCGCCTTTGCGGGGCACAATGGTCTCGATAACCTGATTCTCATCTACGACAGCAATGACGTGACGCTCGACGCGATGGCGGAGGTCACGCAGAGCGAGGATGCGGCGGCTTATTTCAAGTCTCTCGCATGGGACGCGGTAACCATTGATGGTCACGATCTCGGTGCGGTGGCCGAGGCCTTGCAGCAGGCCAAGGACGAGGACAATGGCAGGCCCAAGGTGATCATCGCCAAGACCCTGATAGGAAAGGGGATCCCGGAGGTTGCGGGCACGGCAGCCGGTCATGGTGAGGGGGGAGCCAAGTTCGCAGAGGCTGCCCGCCGGGGTCTAGGACTTGCCGAGCAGACCTTTCACGTCTCGGAGGGGACACGTGCTTTCTTTACTGAACGCAGGAAGGCCCTTCAGGCTGAATTTGCGTCCTGGGAAGCGACCTACGCCGAGTGGACTTCAGCCAATCCCGAGCTTGCAGAGGAACTGCAGGAGGGGATCTCCAAGTCGGTTCCAAGTGACCTGCTGGATCGTGTTCCTGAATTCGCTCCCGATCACAAGGACGCTACACGCGGATCAGGTGGAGCGGTTATCAATGCGCTGGCGGGGGAGGTGCCTCACCTGGTGAGTGGATCCGCCGACCTTTACGGGTCAACCAAGAATTACATCAAGGATGGTGGCGACTTCGGAACGGAAAACCCGGGAGGGCGCAACATCTGGTTCGGGATTCGTGAGCATGCCATGGGTGCCATCTGCAACGGGATTGCATACGACGGAATTTTCCGCGCCAGTGGTGCAACTTTCCTGGTATTTGCCGATTATCTGCGTCCGGCCATTCGCCTTGCTGGCCTAGCCGGCCTGCCGGTAACCTACATTTTCACACACGACTCGGTCGGGGTAGGCGAAGATGGACCCACCCACCAGCCGGTTGAGACGGTAAGCGGTCTGCGGGTGATTCCCAACTTGGATGTGATCCGCCCGGCAGACCCTGAAGAGGTGGCCGGGGCTTGGGCCTCGGCCATGCTCCGAACGGACGGACCGACGGCCCTGATCCTGACTCGTCAGGGAGTAGCTAACCTGAGCGAGACACCGGTCCGAGATCGGCGGGAAGGAACCAGTCGGGGCGGCTACGTGATCAGGCGGGAGGAAGGAGACCTGGAGGCCATCATCCTGGCCAGTGGCTCGGAAGTGGAAGTTGCTCTCGAGGCCGCCGGCGAACTGGGTGCCGGTGTGCGGGTTGTTTCCATGCCATGCATGGAGCGATTTGACCGGCAGGGCGAGGACTACCAGACCTTGATCCTGCCTCCATCCTGCAGCAGGCGGGTCGCCATCGAGGCTGGGGTTACCGGCTTATGGTGGAAGTATGTGGGAACGAACGGTCGCGTTATCGGAATCGATCGTTTTGGCCTCAGTGCTCCCGGTGGAACGGTCATGTCTGAGCTGGGAATCACCGCGGGCGCGGTGGTCGGGGCGGTGCGGGACATCTGATCTCCGGTTCGGCCCGGAATTTCCGCGCCTCCCGGAAAAATTTTTCTGTCCCCGGGCCCCCGCTCTTGCTGAATTTCTCTCGTCTCGGGAGAGCCGAGGCGTTTTCGGGTTGCCCACGAAGGTGGGCAGGAAGCTGAAAATCAGCTTTTGACTGGGGAATCCGGTGCGAATCCGGAGCGGTCCCGCCACTGTGATGGTCGGCCCTTAGGGTCGTCCCAGCCAGATCGCCAGTCCCGAGAGCATGTTCAACAGTCCCGCGCATGACGGGACTAGAGCAGAAGATACATGAGAGCAATTATTCTGGCGGCAGGTTCAGCCGCGCTTGAGTTGGTGGGTACCGGTTGGGTCGTAGGCCGTCTGGAAGCCCAGGAATTACCGGAGCTGACCGTCGTGGCGAACAGGGTGGAGACTCCGCTCGGGAATGTGGGGAGTACGTTTTCCTCTCTCGAAGTCGAGCTGTTGGAGCGCCGCGGGATAGTGACCCTCGAAGACGCCCTGCGACACGTCCCGGGGACTGGGATTGGTTCGGAGGGTGGTCAGCGCGGTTCGATCTCGGCTCTGCGAATCCGCGGTTCTGAGGCGGACCAAACTCTCTTGCTCATTGATGGGATGCGCGTCACGGATGCGAACGTCACCCCGTTCAACCTGCTCGGTGGCGAAACCCTGCTGGGCTACTCACAGGTCAATGTCCTGCGAGGTCCGCAGAGTTCTCTCTACGGAAGCGAAGCGATCGGAGGAGTCGTGACTCTGGATACCCGGGTAGGATCAGGAGAGGGCCGGCAACGGGTCTTCGGAGAGGTAGGATCCTTCGGTTCGCTCCGAGGCGGCGCTGAGTTGCAGGGCGAATGGAGTGGGATCCGGTGGTATGCCGGGGGGAGCCATGAGACCACAACCAATGACCGGTCCTTTAATGACTTCGAACAGAACCAGCTGGCCTTACGCGTGGAAACTGATCTCAGCGTGGACACCGTGGTTGGTCTTACCGCGCGCTCCTGGATGAGTGATTTTCAAAACCCCGGGAGCACGGCGCCCTTTTCCTCCCGGGCCGTGGACGAGCGGTCCGCTTACCTCCTTACGGCATACGTGGATCATGTTTTCAGTGATCAGCTGCGAAGCAAGGTGGTGGCTGGATACTACCGCGAGGAATTTGAAGAGCGGGGGCTCTTTCCATTCGAGAGCGAGGCCGAGAAGGTTTCGTTCGATCTGCGTAACGTGGTAAAATGGGGAGAACGGCATGAAACGGTGGTGGGAGGACTGGTGGAGCAGTCCGCCTTTCGTTCGACCGGGACACCAGTGGATGAGGATGGCTGGTTAACTGGACTTTACCTAAACCACCTCTGGCAGCCGTTGGAGTCTCTTGCAAATCCGGGGTTGGGCGAGCTTACCCTCTCGGTGGGAGGGCGCTGGGAGCACATAGAGCGCTGGGACGACGTCTTCACCTGGCGGACGACCGGGAGTTGGCGCCCGCCCGGCGGAGGAGTGCGCCTGCACGGAAGTTATGGAACGGGATTTCGAGCCCCTTCCTATTTCGAACTCTACGGGGCAATCCCGGCATTCAACTTCCTCGGTAATCCGGACCTGAAAGCGGAACGTTCGAAGGGTTGGGACCTCGGAGTGGAATGGGAAGCGGGTTCGGATCTTGTTCTTGATGTGACGTGGTTCCACAACCGCATTAATGACCTCATCGACTTTACGCCTGTGAATGTGGGCCGGGCAACGACCCGCGGGGTCGAAGTGAGCGCTGCAGGAAGTCTGCTCGGCGACTGGCTGAATTGGCGGGGAAGCTATACCTGGCTTGATGCCAATGATGACAGCACCGGCCTGCGGCTGGTCAGGCGGGCCAGACATCGGGCCAGTATTGATTTACAGGCTGAGCCCTGTGAAGGCCTCGTGTTAGGAGTTGGGGGGACCTACGCAGACGGGATCGTAGACAACGACTTCAGCGTCTTTCCGGCACCCCGGAAGCAACTCGATGAGGTTGCCCTGGTCCGTGCTTATGGCCGGCTCGACCTGAATGAATCGATCTCGGTCCATGCTCGAATTGAAAATCTGCTAGATCTTGATTACGAAGAGGTGGCAAACTATCCCGCAAGAGGACTGGGTGTCTTCGGAGGATTGGAGGTCCGGTGGTAGTCTTGATGGGACGGGGGATTTTGCGGCGCGAAGTCTTTCCGGCGCGACGCATCCCTCAGTCCAGTCCGGGCCGCGACGGGTTTCCAATATAGAGAACCTTGGATGCTGCGTCGAGCAGGGCGCTGCTTTCTTCAAGAAAGTCCATGCCGATGATGCCGTCCACGGGGCGACCGGAGCGGTCGCGAAATGTTCTTCTGATCGTTTTCAGGGAAGTCACCGCGACTTGGAATTCACTGACCACCAGCTGGCCGAAGACTACATCGTAGAGCGTGGCAGTACTCACAGAGGCACGGTCACCGGAAGCATCGATGATCTTTGAGCGCGAGGGAGTGGCAGCAATACCGAGGCGCTTCACGGTCTCGGCGGCCATGACGGTTACCTCTGCCCCGGTATCGACAACCCAGGTGAGGAGTTTGCCATTGTGGCGGGAGTTGACAAGGAGGTGCGGGAGGCGTCCGGCGGATTCAAGGCGCAGGGAGTCGAAGCCCAGCCCCTCACGGCGCCCGAGCGCTTGGATTCCCCCCTGCCGGGCGTTCGCGGCCCGGGGCCCGGGAATCCAGAGTTTCCCTGACTGCAGATCGACCAGCGCCGCGATTCCGCTCAGGGCGTCGAGTCCCATCTGGCCGTCGTAGCGGCTGGTGGCAGTATGGCGCTCCGTTGGTGGCGCCAGCATGAAGGCAAATGGTGCAGCGGTCACGTGACCCGCCCCGAGGGCTCCCAGGCCCACCTGAGAAGTGACAGGTCGGCCTAGCGCCCCACGGCTGATCACCTTGACTGCTTTTTCAGGCCGGATTCCGAAAGAGGTGGCCAGTTTGTAGTCGAGGTCGGTACTATTGGCCCCGGAGTCGATCAGAAAGCATACTTCCTGGCCGTTTACCCGGAAGCGCCCGGAGTAGCGGGAATCACCAGAAGACTTCTGAAGTTCCAGCGGTTCGTAGCCCAGTGCGGCAAGTCGTTTTGCGCGGGGGCCCTCACCCCGACCGGTGGGGCCCATTGTGCACTGGGTGAGCAGAGCAGCGGCCACGATGGCAGAGGCAAGACGCAGAACCCGAGGCATGGGGAAGGGTAGGATGGGACGACCTGAACGCGAATTGTTATCTTTGCAATGTCAGATCCACGATTTGAGGGGGTGATCTAGAGGAAGCGGACGGAGTGCTTCTTGGACAGGCGCAGGACATCTCCCTCCCGGGGTGCAACCGGGGCATGAGGATCTGTGAGCTTGTCTCCGTTCAGTTGAACCGCACCAGCCGCAATGAACTGCTTTTTGAGTTCACCATTGGATTTCTGCTGACCGAAACCCGTCAGGAAAGCGTGGGAGGTCAGGCGGAGAACGTTAAGATCGCCGGGCACCTCTGCAAGGGGGAGCTCCGGCAGGGAAGCGGCGGCAAGATCCTTCTTCGAGAAGCGGATGTTCCAGTCCTCCCTGGCTGCGGCCGCCGTTTCCCCACTGTGGAATCGCTTGGTGAGGCGCTCTGCGAGGTTCTTCTTGCCCTCCATGGGGTGGAGACTTCGGTCGCGGGCCTCGCCGAGAAGCAGGAGGTAATAGCGATCCATCAGGTCGTCTGAGATGCTCATGAGCTTACCGAACATTTCAGGCGGGGGATCGGAGACGCCGATATAGTTGTCGTAGGACTTGGACATCTTTTTCACTCCGTCCGTGCCTTCCAGAAGAGGCATGGTCATGACTACTTGCTGGGGTTGCCCTTCTTCCTTTTGGAGATCGCGACCTACGAGGAGGTTGAAGAGTTGATCGGTCCCTCCCAGTTCTACATCCGCGCGCACTTCCACCGAGTCCCAGCCCTGTACGATTGGATACTGAATCTCGTGTAAACGCACTTCCTGGCCTTTCTCGATTCGCTTCCGAAAGTCGTCGCGCTGCAGCATCTGCTGCATTGTCACCCGGGCGTTGAGTCGGAGGACATCCTCGAAGTTCATCTGGCGGAACCACTCGCCGTTGAAGACGACCTCGGTTTTCTCCCGGTCGAGAACTTTAAAGGCCTGTGAGGTATAGGTTTCGGCATTGGCCAGAATAGCCTCCCGGCTCAGGGGTGGGCGGGTGGCGCTGCGTCCGGAGGGGTCCCCAATGGCGGCGGTGAAGTCACCGATGATCAGGACAGCCTGATGGCCAAGTTCCTGGAACTGGCGAAGTTTCTCGAAAACCACAGTATGGCCTAGATGGATGTCCGGGGAAGTAGGGTCGAGACCCAGTTTAGCGCGCAGGGGGCGGCCTGCCCGCAGCTTGTCGCCCAGCTCCCCGGGGGAGAGGACCTTCTCCGTCCCGGCACAGAGGGTGGCAAGGGCTTGATCAACGTCCGACGGCATGTTCGGAAGAGTTCTACGCTAGGGGAGCATCTGGACAAGGCAGATCCGGGGAGAATCCCGGTGCGCCTGTGAGCCAGGCTTCCCGGACCATCAGGCCGGGAGGGATTGCTATCTGGCAATGTGATTGACCCTGAATCAGCACGGTGAGAACGTGCCCCGGCGTCAATCCGCTCCAAGCCGCCCCTTGGAATGTTGTCCGGCCAGATTTCAATGCCCCCCGTCAGGCCGTTAACCGGAGTGGTGGAGAAACCAGTGCCCGGTCCCGCTTTCGCCAGCTTTGGGAATGGGAGGGAGCTCTCCCCGGACCAGTGGTCGGCCCGGAAGGAGGGCCGGTCGACAAGCTAAAGCTCCCTGGAGAAATTCTGCCATGCCGTCGCACATGAATCCCCCGCCGCCACCTCTTTATCCGGGAGCTCTCGAACCGGGCCGGATCAAGGTCTTCGGGATCATACATACCCTCTTTGGGGTCCTTGGTGTGATCAATGTGGTGGGCGCTCTTGGATGGCTTGTGTTCCACGAGCAGATCATGGGATTCACCAACGCAGGAGGGCCCCCGGAACTGATGGCGGCTCAGGAGAAGTTCCACGGGGATTTGGCACCTCATTCATGGATCAGTCTTGTGATTTCGTTCATTGTCTCGCTACTCATCCTGCGGGCGGGAATCGCGCTTTTGAAACGTCGCCGGTCCGCGGTGCGCGTATCCAATACCTACGCCGTGGCATCACTCCTGGCCAAGGTGGTGGGCGCACTTCTTTTTTTCGTGATGGTGATGCCGGTGGCGAACGGGGCTTTGGATACCGTGCTCGGGGAGGGCATTCCGGAACCGGATGTCGAGGCCATCCTAGCGGGCGCCAGAATCGCGATGGTGGTGGGGGGGGTGGTCTTTCCCCTGATCGGTGCCATTTACCCACTCTGTAGCATTCTGATGCTCAACAATCCCCCGGTGAAGGAGTTCCTCGGGGAGAACGGGACCTGATCCCCGCCTTGATCCATTCCCAAGGAGGAAAGGGGCGGGGATGGGCGACCGACGGGACTCGAACCCGCGACAACCTGAACCACAATCAGGGGCTCTACCAACTGAGCTACGGCCACCGTCTCCGGGACCGGAAATCTAGGGAGCCCGGGCTGCGATTCAAGAGCAAAGATGCTGGCGTGGGCGGTCCGGGAGCAGACGGGGAGGAGAGACGATGGGATTGACGGTAACGCCCTTTACCACTTGCTTCAGATACCGTAAGCCCTTGTCCACGCAGATGGACGCGCTTGAGGAGAAGCTTGGATACCGGTTTGAGGATCAGGAATTACTGGTCCAGGCCATGACCCATCCGAGCATCGCTGCAGAGCGACGGGACGTGGGAGAAGACAACCAGCGCCTGGAGTTCCTCGGTGACGCTGTGCTACAGCTCATTCTCACCGAGCATCTTTATCGGCTTCTTCCTGACCAGGCAGAAGGGCGACTCACCAAGATGCGAGCGAGCCTGGTTTCTCGTCATGCTCTGGCCGAGTATGCGGAGAGACTGGGACTGGGGGAGTATTTGCGCCTTGGCAAGGGAGAGGAAGCAAATGGTGGCCGGGAGCGTGCTTCCAATCTTGCTGACGCCTGCGAAGCCCTGCTCGGGGCCATATATCTTGATGGAGGAATCGTCAGAGCTACCGAGGTCACGATGCGCCTGGCAGAGGATAATCTCCAGGAAGTTCTGATGGGTGAGGATACCAGTAACCCGAAAGGGAGGCTCCAGGAGGTGCTGCAGGCCCGTCGGCGGGAAAGCCCGTCCTACCGGATCCTGGCGGAGGAGGGTCCGGACCACTTGAAGCAGTTTCGCGCCGAGGTCCTTTGGTGTGGGAAGCCTCTGGGGGAAGGCCATGGATCGAGCAAGAAGAGCGCGGAGACAGCGGCTGCCCACAACGCCCTCGAGAGGCGGCGCTGGGAATGATGGAGCGAAAGCACGTCGAAGGTCGCGAGGCGTGCCCCCTTTTACCGGGAGTGGAGGGGGTCCTTACGGCGCAAGTGACCGCGGTCTTCAAGAGGAGATATAATGCGGACTTCTACCTCGCGGCACTGCGCTACGCACAGTCTCTGTGGATGGAAGGAAAGGCCGCTCAGGCGCTCCTGCAGTTGAACAAATCCTTCATGGCTGAGCTGACTGGTGAGGAAGACGTGCTCAGGCAATGGGCGCTGCCCTATGGTGCCAAGCGCTGGGTCATGGAGAACTGCCCGGCAGGCGATTTTCTTGGAAATCCCGTCCGGCACTACCAGCACCTGGCCACCCGGATTAGTGGCCCGCGCTCTGAGTTGCGTCGGTGGCGGGCGTGGGCCTGTTTCCACGTGGCTGAATTGGTCCTCGACCGAGACACTCATCCGAGGGATGGGCACCAGATTGCGCGGGAGGGGGTGAAGATCCCGGGGATGAATGAGGTTCTTGACCAGCTGGGAGAGGTTGGAATTCCAGGGGAGGAGAGGCTGGTCAGAGAAGCGGCGGCGGGGCGTGCGGGCCAGGGCGACTTTCCGTCTTGAGCGGGGCGAAGGCCCACGTTCTTATGGGACCGTGCTCGCGGATCCTCCGGGAGCCGGATCGAGATCATGAAAGCGCTTACTCTGCTATTACCCATCGCATTTGTTGCCCTCGTCGCTGCGGCCAAGGTCAAGCGGGAGGGCCCGGAGCCGGCTTCCCACAAGCGAACGGTTCTTTCGCGGGGTTTTGTAACGGAGGGTGCATCCATCGGAGATGTGAACGGTGATGGCAAGCAAGACCTGGTGGCAGGTCCCCACTGGTACCCTGGTCCGGATTTCAAGGAGCCGCACCGCTACTATCCAGGAAAGGAAGTCAATCCCAAGGGCTACGCACACAGCTCCTTCCTGAGCTGGGTGATGGATGTGAGCGGAGATGGCAAAAATGACATCCTGCAGATTGCACACGGACCGGCCTTCCACCTCGATATCTACGTCCAGCCCGAACATGGTGAGGAGGGGGAGAGCTGGCCCAAGCACCGGGTGGTAAAGAGCTTCGGGGGCGAGTCACCCGAAATGATCGACATCACGGGGGATGGACGCCCCGAGCTTGTCGGGCTCAAGAAGGGAGTTTGGGGATTTTTCTTCGCGGACTGGAAGGAGCCTACCAAGCCGTGGGGCTTCCATGCGATTTCCAAGAACACCAAGGCGGGCCATTATACACACGGACTGGGAGTGGGGGACCTGAATGGAGACAGGCGAATTGACATAATCTGGAAGGAGGGCTGGTACGAGTGCCCCGCGAATCCCATGGAGGGCATGTGGAAGTTTCATAAGTTCCAGTTCTCACCGCAAGGAGGGGGTCAGATGCTGGTCTATGATGTGGACGGTGATGGAGACAATGATATCGTGACCAGCCTGTGGGCTCACGGCTGGGGAATGGCCTGGTTCGAGAACACCGGGGGCGGGGAGGTAGCATTCCGGAAGCACGTTATCATGCCGTCGGATGCAAAACCGGGAGTGGGTGGTGTCGTCTTTTCCCAGCACCACTCGCTGGCGAAGGGGGATTTCAACGCGGACGGCCTGACAGACTTTGTGACCGGTAAACGCTGGTGGGCCCATGGCGGAAGAGACCCCGGGGCAGATCAACCGGCGGTTCTTTACTGGTTCGAGCTCCGCAGGAGCGAGTCGCACGGGGTAGAGTTCATTCCGCATCTTATTGATACTGATTCAGGAGTGGGAACGCAGATTGCAGTCGGTGACCTGGATGGCGACGACAGGACTGATATCGGAATCGGGAACAAGAAGGGGATCTACCTGTTCCGGACCAGGTAGCGCAGCACAGCGCGCAGCGGAATGGACCGGACCGGCACGACAAGACCTGCCTGGTCCTGATCATCCGGCCCCGGGGGTGCTGACTTCCTGGGGGCGTAAGATGCTGGAGTGCCCGCGGGACGGACACGGACGTGGGATTGCCTAATCCGGGGGAAGGCTCTAAGCACGACTAGCTGTCAGAAAATCATTATCACGCTCCTGATGAGGATCTCCATGAATATAAATGCATTCCTGGCGGGGGTCGTCCTCGCATCAACCGCGATTGGCGGGGTCGCTCTTGCAGCCAAGCCAGGCGAAAAAATTTACCAGCGGGGTTTCCTTTCCCCAAAGGAGGCTCATGAGTCAATCCAGTTGCCCGATGGATACTCACTGGAGCTCGTTCTCAGTGATCCTCATATCGAGGAGCCCGTAGCCTGTGCCTTTGATGGTAACGGGGTCCTCTATGTCGTACAGATGCGAACCTACATGCAGACTGCGGATGCTACCGGGGAGCAGGAACCGAAAAGCAGGATCTCCCGCCATGAAGACACTGATGGAGATGGGGTCTATGACAAGCACAGCGTCTTCATCGACAACCTTCTGCTGCCCCGGGCTGTCCTTCCTCTCGATGACCGGGTCATGGTACACGTGACCAATACCCTTGATCTCTGGAACTACCGGGATGCCGACGGAGACGGAGTAGCAGATGAAAAAGTTAAGATTTTTGAGGGTGGTCGCCGGGGAGGAAACATGGAGCACCAGCCCAGCGGGCTGATCTGGGCGCTCGATAACTGGATCTACATCACCTATGAAAACAGGCGCTACCGGTTCACTAACGGCAAGCTGGAGATGGAGCGGATTCCTCGTGGAGGAGGGCAGTGGGGATTGACCCAGGACGACTGGGGCAGATTATATTACTCGACCGCGGGAGGGGAAAACCCGGCCTTCTTTTTTCAGCAGCCTCCGGTCTATGGGATGCTGGACTTGCCCGGACAGACGGGCCGGGATTTCCGCAGGGTGTTCCCCATCGCAGAGATTCCCGATGTCCAGGGTGGCCGGGGCCGGGTAGGCCCCAATGGTGGACTGAATAACATGACGGGTTGTGCAGGACAGGGAATCTTCCGGGGGGATCGGCTCCCTGAGGATATTCGGGGCGATCTGATTATCCCAGAGCCGGTAGGGCGGCTGATCCGGAGGGCTTCAGTCGAGCGGAAGGACGCCAAAACTATCCTGGCCAACAAATACCCGGGCTCCGAGTTCATCCGCACGCGCGATGCCAACTTCCGCCCGCTGTGGGCCGAGACCGCACCGGATGGGCGTATGCTCCTCGTGGATATGCACCGCGGGATTATCCAGCAGGGGAACTGGACGCGGCCGGGCAGCTACCTGCGGGGCATCATCGACAAATGGGGCTTGGACAAGAATATCGGGAAGGGGAGGATCTATCGCCTCGTACACCGGGATTTCGAGCCCGGTCCCCGGCCGCGGATGCTGGAGGAGACCACGATGGAGCTGGTGAAGCATCTCTCCCATCCCAATGGATGGTGGCGAGATACGGCTAAGAAGCTCATTATCCTCCGTGAGGACCGGGAATCCGTGATCGAGGCTTTGAAGGCTCTGGTGCTCACCGGAAAAACGGAACTAGGCCGGACCAACGCCTTATGGACTCTGGAGGGAATCGGGGCAGCAGATGCTGATGTCATTGCCGCAGCGCTGGGGGATGCTTCCCTCATGGTCCGGGTCCAGGCGCTCAGGGTTGGCGAACCTCTCATGCGAGGAGGCAGCCAGAAGGTCGTATCCGCCATCTTGCAAAGTGTCCGAGTGAATGGCCCTGACGCCGAGGTAGCCACCCAGTTGATAAATTCAATCGTCCTGAGTGGGACCCAGAACGAGGACCTGCTTGGGCTGGCCGATGAGGTGGCCAGCTCGTTCGAGGGAGTTGATGCGGTGAAGGCGGTCGTAAGTAAGAGCGCCAGTCTGCGAGACCAGGCCCGGGCTGCGGCCGAGGCGCGCAGAAAAAACACGCAACTGGCCCGCTCAATGGAGAAGGGCAGGGTCATTTTTAACCAGCTTTGCTATACCTGCCACGGCCTGGACGGCAGGGGTACGCCGGTTCCTGACGGGAAGCCGGGCCAGACTCTGGCACCCTCCATGGTCGATGCTCCCCGCGTTCTGGGCAGCGGAAGGACCATGGTAAGGACTATTCTGCATGGGCTTACGGGGCCACTGGATGGAAAATCCTACCCCGGCCTGATGGCTCCCATGAAGTCACAGGACGACCAGTGGATTGCCGATATTTCAACCTATGTGCGTAGTAGCTTCGGCAACAAGGCTACTCCGATCACAAGAGAGTTCGTTGAGGCCATTCGCAAGGAGACCAAGGAGCGCACTACCCCGTTCACCCTGCCGGAACTGGAGGCCCTTGATCCACCCGTCCTTGTAAACCGTGGAGACTGGATGCTGACCGCCAGCAGTGGGGTAAACGGCTGTAAAAACGCCATTGATGGCGATGGGAGCAGTCGCTGGACCTCGGGAAGGACCCAGAGGGGTGGAGAGTGGTTCCAAATCGAGCTTCCCGGGCTGTCTAAGGTCAGCGAAATCGTCCTCGATGCCTCTCCCTCAACGGATGATTTTCCCAGGGAATACGAGGTGGTAGCGATGTCAGGTGGAGAGTGGAGCGAGGTTCTGGCCAAGGGCTCAGGTGACGGGCCGGTCACCGTGATCGGCCTTCCCCTCGTGGAAACTAAAATTATCCGGATCACGCAGAAAGGCCGGGCGAATGGCAAGCACTGGTCCATTCACGATCTGCAGATCAAGGGGAAGCAGCTGTAGGACAAGCGGTAATCTTCATGGGAAAAGGTCCTGCCGTTCCGCAGCCGCCCTTTTGGTGTGGATGAAATGACTGCCGATGAGAACTAGCGCTTCGGGTAGTCCTGATTCGCGTCGAGGTCGGCATCGGTGATCTTATCGGAGGGGACGCCATTGCTGGGCACTTCCGCCTTGGCGCACCAGGTTATGGCGTTGAGGACAATGGTGCGAAAGTCGTCGTGTCCCCAGTTGCGGTGAAAGTGCCCCCCGGTGAAGCCGAATCCCCGGCCGCCATCAGGCCTTTCGTAGGCCCAGGCGAGGTGCTGGATCTCTCCCCGCTCGAGAGCGGCCTTGACGTGGGGATTGCCCGAGTGAAACCCGTTCCTGCGCTTCATGGTGCTGGCCGGGGGATGAGCCGAGAGGATGGGGGTGACCCCCTTCATCTCCTCCCGGAAGCGCATGTGGAAATACCACTCGTCACGGATCTTGAAGGGCTTGACCCCCCTTGTGATGGGGTGCCTTGGCAGCTCCTTGAAGTCCGCGTCCCAGTGTGGATTAACCGACCAGTGGCCTTCGAAGTAACCCCCGATCCAATCGAGGAACTTTTCGCCCGACTTACCCTTGGGAACTTCCACACCGTAGTGGAGGCAGACGAGCCCACAGCCATCCTTGAGCTTTACGTCCAGACCCTCGAGGTGCTGGTTGGCCATATGACGACCTCCGCCATCGCAGTAGAAAATGATGCAATCGGCATCTTCCAGCTCCGAGGCGTTCCCCGGCCATTCCTTGGCAAGGTGTACCTCCGTCTCGAGGGTGTCTCCCATGTGCTTGTTGAGTTGATTGGCGAGCAGGAGGCAACCCGCCCGGTGCTCATGCTGGTCGTAACCGTGGCTACGATGACCGGCCATGAAGACGACTTTCTTTTTTTTGCCGGGGGACGGAGAGGAGTCCTTGTCTTTATTGCCGAAGAGTGCTGGCCCCGTCAGGGCCAGTAACAGGACGGCAAGTGGTGCGGTCAGTGCGGTTTTCATTATCGAGGTCCATACGACACCATGGGGGCTGACCTTGCAACCTTGCGCGACCGTCCCAATCGCCCAAGAAGGTGACCAGGGAGGTCGTTCCCGGGCAACTCGCAGGACGGGAGCTGGCCGGGCAGATACAATACCGGGCTCAAGCCTCGGCAGGAATGGAACCGCCCGGGTTTATCGAACAGTCATCACGCCCTTCATGATCCTCCAGTGACCGGGGAAGGTACAGACAAAGTCATATTCACCGGTTTTTTCCGGTGCTGTGAAGTCGAGGGCTTCTGTTTCTCCGGGAAACACGAGTGCGGTCGCGGCAATGACCTCGGGAATGTCCGGAACATAACCACGTTTTACGGCAGCAGGGTGATCCTGCAGCATTCGGTCGGCTTCATGGCCCATTCTCGTGAGGGACCCTGGCTTTCCGATCACAATGTTGTGGGGCATGGAATCCGTATTTTCAAATACGATCCTGACGCGTTTGCCGGCTGGAACGCTGAATTCATTCCGGTCAAAGACCATCTGCTCCTTCACCGATTTAAGTTGAACGACGAGGGAAGGGGGCTGCTCATCAACTTCACGATTCCGCTGGTCAGGAGACTGTGCTTCGACACTCTGCCTGAGGGCCCGGGCGAACTCATCCCCCTTGTCAGCACGGGCGGTAAGGATTTTCACCAGGTGCTCCTTGGCGGAAGGAGAGGCGTGCTTGCCAAAGTGCGAAGCGATGGAGAGCACCGTGCCGCCGAGGCCCGATTCACCAGTCTCCTGAAGGTAGATATCATCGTACCATGCTGTCCCAGTCTGGCCGCCGTAGCCGCCGAAGAGGGCATGGACCGTTATCTCCGTGGTATTCCCGGAATCAAAATCCACTGAATACTCATTCCATCCGGTGGTGCCACGGACTGCCTTCGTCCGATGACCGACTCCATGAACGTTGAACATTGATCCACTTCCGGTCACTTGTTCGGTCTTGATCCAGCCTCCTAGGCGATAGCGGGTGTTGCGCTTCACCTTGAGAGTGGTGCCCCAGCCGGAATCGGATCGCTGGTCGCTGCTGACTTTGAGGCACATGGTCCTGTTGCGTCCTTCCTTGACGACCGTGTAGCTGCCATTGCGGGAGCCGCCATAAAAACGCGGTCCCCAGCCTTCCGGGCGGTCCCCTCTCACCTTTTCGATGTTTCCGTTCGGAAGGATATCCTTTGGACCCTTGGCCTTCCCGGGCCGGATGCTGGAGAGCGCAGCCTTGACGAAGCCCCCACCGTGGCGCCGGGCTGCAACCTGGAAGGCGTCGTGGAGGACCGGGTCGTTCATGATGCTACCCGAGTCCTGGGTAATCAGGTTCACGAGGGCCTCGCCGACGACATCAGAATTTCCCAGCCCTGAGAATGCCAGCAGGAGATCAAGGAGAACTCTCGGTTCCCCAACAGAAATTTTTCCGTCCACGATGAACATGCGTGCCAGGGTGTCATCAAGGGGGGCTTTACGAAGGGCGGCCCGTTTGAGCCCTGGATCGCCGGAGGACAGTGCTTCCTTGATGGTCTCAAGGTCCAGAGAACCATTGCCCTCCTTCGCGTAGAAGTGGTGAAGATTAACAACCTTCTTTACCGGGTGGCCTTTCTCTACCGCTGCTCGTTGCGCCTCAAGTCTCCAGAACATGTTCGGGCTGGCGAAGTCGGCTTTGAAGGAATCGTCCGGTGAGCCCTTGGGGTAAACCCGGTAGATGCGGCCGTGTTGCTTGTCGCGATGAGGTGTTACGTAGGCGTTGCCCTTTCCTCGTTGAGCGTCCAGCCCGGAGGAGCCCTTGTTGGGGGTAGGGTTGTGCTGGATCACGAGGTTATACCAGTCGCAGATCCAGAGCGCCCCGTCCGGGCCCACCTCGGCACAGACCGGTCCGGACCAAGCGTCCGCAGAGTTGTAAATGTTGTTCGGATCCTGGCGGAGCTCAAAGCCTGCACCCTTTGCGCGGCGGACCCATTGTCCCACCAGTTTACCGGTAGGGGCACAGATAAAGGCGATGGTGTTCCAGTAGCGTTCAGGGAAGCGCCGGGCGGTGTAGAAGGCGTGGCCGGCGCCGGCGGTATAGCGGTGGTGCGCGTCGACTTGCCGGATATCCGTGGAGCTCGGGAAAAACAGGGGGTTATCGTCCGCTCTCGGGGTCCGAGGCTGGGAAAGTCCGGCCTGCTCGTAAAATCGACGTGGGAAGCTCAGATAGAAACTGGGATTGGCGTTAGCGGTCGACCCATGAATGTCGAATTCTTCGGAGAATCCCAGTCCCCACGTATTGTTGGTTGTACTCTGGAGAAACTCCATCGCTGAGCCATCCGGCTTAAAGCGAAAGACTCCGCTGCCAAAACCGTGCCGCACGCCACCAACTTCTCCTCCGAAGCCTGAGTAGCCGGTGGTGGCCCAGATCCAGTTGTCTGCGCCATAGCGGAAGTTTGATGTTCCGGCGTGGGTGTCTCCCGTCCGGATACCGGTGAAGAGGACTTCCCGCATGTCGGCCTTGTCATCACCATCAGTATCCTTGAGGAAGAGCACATCCGACCCATTGGTGCAGATGACTCCCCCGTTAGCAAAAACCATGGTGGTGGGGATGGAGAGCTTATCGGCGAAGACCGTAAATTTATCAGCTCGTCCATCGCCGTCGGTATCCTCACAGATCTTGATCCGATCAGCGCCGACATTACCGGCCTGCAGGTTATTCGGGTAGTCGATGGTTTCCACCACGAAGGCGCGACCCCGCTCGTCCCAGGCAATACAGATGGGGTTGACGATTTCCGGCTCAGCGGCGAACAGCGAGAGCTCGAATCCGGGAGGAACCTGGGCCAGTTTGATGGACTCCGCAGGAGAGAGAGGTCCGGGCAGCTTGGTCACCAGTTTTCGTTTGATGTAGCCGGGGAGCTGCACGTCTATCAATGCCGGGTCAGGCAGCTCGAGGGCGGTGAGCTTGGCTCTCGTATCGTCGCCGACGCTCCAGTAAATCGCACGCCTGAGAAGATCGTGGAAACTGGTTTGATCCCAGACGCGGTGATCATGTCCTGACGCAGTGTAGAATACGCGGCCACGCCCCTGGGTCCGGATCCATGTCCACGGCTCGCCATCGCGCTCCTGCAGGATGGTGCGATCGGTTCCGTGCTTTTCGTGGACGTAGGTTTCATCCCAGGCGGTGAAGCCTTCGTAGCCCTTCGTGATCTCATGATCACGGTTGGTTGTTTCAGGGGAGAACTCTTCGCCGCCGTGAGACTTGAAGACGCCGCCCACGAGCTTCACGAACGCTTCCGACTTTCCGTAACAGGCCGAGGCGCAGTGGATGGGCAGGAAGCCGCCCCCCGCTTCCACGAATTCAACGAGGGCTTTCTCCTGCTCCGCCGGCATGGGACCGCGTTGGGCCCAGTTGCCATACATCAGAACGGCATCAAAGTGAGCGAGAGTGCTGGGGGCGAGGGCCTCGGCGGGGTCCTCGATGTAGGTGAGGTTGATGCCATCGTCTCCCAGGTGCTTCTTGAGCACGCGATAACGAGTCACAGGATCGTGTCCCGGATGATTGCGGGTGGGGGCGCCAAAGAAGAGGACTTCCAACCGTCGGGCATCATCTCTGGGGCTGATGAGCGGGGCGGCAAAGGCTGCCATCGCAAGGCCAAGGGTCAGCAGGAGGGGCGCTTTTTTCATGATTCGAGGAAGTGATTAATCAGAATTGACGGGAAGTCCAGACAGGGTCCTTGATCAGGGGACGAGAAATTCCACACACATCGCGTTAGCGACCTTAACCTCGGTCTTATTGTCTACGAGGGTTCCATTTCCGGCGATCCTGAAAACGGGGACGTTTCCAGAACGCTGGCCGGCAACTAGGAGCCAGTTGCCGCCGGGATCAACCCCGATGTTGCGAGGAACGCTCACCTTGGCGGGAATGTTCTGAATCAGCTGGATCCGTCCATTGCTGATGACCTTGAAAACGGAGATGGAATCGCGCGCGCTACCCTTCACATCACGATTTGCTGCGTAAAGAAACTTTCCGTTGGGGTGGACTCGGATTTCGGAGCAGCTCATGCCTTCCAGGTCGGCTCCCTTGGCCAGAGTTGGGACGTTCTGCCTTACCTCGCCCAGGAGACCACTGGTGGGATCACGATCGTAGACCGCCACGGTGAGATGAAGTTCGGTAAGGACATAGGCCTGTTTTCCGTCCTTGCTGAACTTCATATGGCGCGGTCCGGACCCGGCCGGGGTCTCTGCGGCTCCCACCTGTTCCATGATGGCTTTTTCCGGGTTGAGCCTGTAGATCATCACCTTGTCAATGCCGAGGTCGGGAGCGTAGGCGAACTTGTTGTCCGGCCCGGCGTAGATGGAGTGGGCGTGTGGACCCTTCTGGCGCCGTTCGTTGATGCTTGATCCCTCATGCTGGTGAGCGGAGCTTGATTTCAAGAGCGAACCGTCCTCATCGATCCCGAAAGCGGCCACACTCCCGCTGCCGTAGTTTGCTACCATGAGACAGCTGCCGGTGGCATCGAGGGAGACATGGCAGGGGCCTGTTCCCTCGGAAGGCTGGACGTTGATGGGTTCCAGCCCGTAGTCATCCTTGATGTGGAAAGCGGCCACATTGTTCCCGTCTCCCCGCGCCGTGGAGTAGAGGTGCTTCTTGCCAGGGTGGATGGCCAGGAATCCGCAGCCACCAAGGGTGGCTGCCAGCCGGGGGCTGGAGAGCGTTCCTGTCCGGGTGTCCAGGTCACAGACATAGATCCCCTTGCTCTCCCCCCGTCCCTGCGTACCCAGGTAGACCTTGGTAATGCCGGCCTGGGCCGGCAGCGAGCAGAATGAAAGGAGCAGGCTGGCACGGATCGTGGCGAGTATCATCTTCATGCCAGGCCATTCACGGGAAAACGCCGGGTCGCTGCAAGTCTCCGGTTTTCCCCGGGCCTGATCCGGGTCCATGGCCAGGGGTTTAGCCGTCCGAAGGGCTCTCGGGGTTCAGGCCCGGCGCACTCCTGTTTTTCAAGTCTGGGAATGCTATTCTTGCGGGCGGCGATCAGAGCGGATACCAATCGTGGAAATGCGAATGCTTCTTCTATTTTTCCTCGTGCCCTTGCTGGCCGGGGCAGCTCCCGTAGTGCCGCAAAAGGGCAGCAAAGATTTCCGGGCGATCATGGCAGCGGTTACTGATCCGGTCGAAGACGCCGTGCACCAGCCGGTCACCTTCCGTGTCAATCACATCAGCATGGAGAAGGACTGGGCCTTCGTGGACGCGCTCCCCCTGACAAGGGAGGGCAAAAGAATCAATTACGCGGGCACGATGTTCGAAGACTGGATCGAGGAGGCCGATGAGGTTCTCTGGGTTCTCCTTCGCTACAAACGTGGGCGCTGGTATATTGTCGAAAAGGAGTTCTTTACCGCGGAGGGAACCTGGATTGACTGGCCCAGATACTTCCGCGCTCCACCGGGAATCTTCCCCAAGCTCGAGATCGACTGATCCAAGGATTACCTCCACGACCTCACCAAGATTATTCACCTTATGAAACACACTGCCATTTTTGCGCTTGGCCTCGTTCTGTCCTCTACTCTGCTGTGGGCCGAGCGCCCCACCATTGGAGCAATCGTGCGGCACGACGCTGCCTTTGAAAGGTTGGTCGCTGACGATGCGAGGATAGAAGTTCTTGCTTCAGGGTTCGTCTGGTCAGAGGGACCGGTCTGGGACAAGGAAAACAGTCGGCTGCTCTGGTCCGACGTGCCGGCCAACACCATTTACCAGTGGTCCGAAAAGAAGGAAGCCCACTCTGTCTTCATGACTCCCTCCGGCTACACGGGGGTAACTCAGGGTTATCCCGAGCCGGGATCCAATGGGCTCTCCTTTGATGCCAAGGGGCGCCTCGTGTCCTGCGAGCATGGCGACCGCAGGGTGGCAATGCTTACACCCGAGGGCGGCAAGGTGACGCTGGCTGACCGTTACGACGGAAAGCGATTCAACAGTCCCAACGACCTGGCGATCCATTCGAGCGGAGCTATTTACTTTACGGATCCGCCCTACGGGTTGCCCCGCCGGGAGAGGGATCACCGGCGTGAGACAGACTGGTTCGGAGTCTACCGGATTGAAACCGACGGCAAGGTCACCCTTCTCAGCAAGGAGTGTGATCGTCCCAATGGCATCGCCTTGTCACCGGATGAGAAAAAGCTCTACGTGGCCCAGTCCTACGGCCCCAAGCCCTATATCTTCTCGTGGGATATCAAGGCGGATGGGTCACTAGGTCCCCAGCAAGTGCTCTTCGACTGCTCCACGCTGGCAAAGAAGTATCCCGGCGCTCCGGATGGAATGAAGGTGGACAAGGATGGGATCATCTGGACTACCGGGCCGGGAGGGGTCCTCGTTATCTCGCCGGAAGGAAAGCTCCTGGGGCACATCCTTACGGGACAGCGGACTGCTAACTGCAACTGGGGCGACGACGGATCGACTCTCTACATGACGGCCGACTTTCATGTATGCAGGATTAAGACCCTGACCAAAGGGGCGGGCTGGTAGGAGGACGGCTTTTCATTCACGCCGCAGTGGCATGTTTCCATCATCGAGGGGAAGAGTTGATCGGGCAGCTCGGGTCTGGGCCGGCTTATCTTAGCTGGTCCGACAACCTGGCTGAACCGCCCGGGGGACCTTCTTGAAGGGACGGCCATGCCACTTGCCGGAGGCTATCCAATGAGGCGCTTGCCGTGGATTGGATTCTGAAGTGATCAGGCGAGGACTTCCTTGACCACGCGGGCCTTCTCTACCCCCGTAAGGCGAAAGTCCAGTCCCTGGAAGCGGTAGTTGAGCAGCTCGTGGTTGATCCCGAGTTGTCGGAGCATGGTTGCATGAAGGTCGTGGACAGAGACATGGTCCTCGGCGACCTTGTAGCCAAGTTCGTCGGTAGATCCCCAGCTTGCCCCACCTTTGATTCCTGCCCCAGCCATCCAGAGGGAGAAAGCCTGGATGTGGTGATCCCTTCCGCTTCCCTGGGCCATTGGGGTACGGCCGAATTCGCCGCCCCAGATGATCAGGGTATCCTCGAGAAGTCCTCGCTCCTTGAGGTCCTTTACGAGGGCAGCGGTAGCCCTGTCGATATGACCCGCGACTGTGTTGATGGCGCCCTTGACGTTACCGTGGTGGTCCCACCCCCGGTGATAGAGCTGGATAAAGCGAACCCCGCGCTCCGCGAGGCGGCGCGCAACCAGGCAGTTTGATGCGAAGGAACCATCACCGGGTTTGGCGCCGTAGAGTTCAAAGATGTGCTTGGGCTCCTGAGAGACGTCCACCAGATCCGGCACCGAGGCCTGCATCTTGAAAGCCATTTCATACTGGGCGATCCGGGTAGCGATCTCGGGATCGTTCTGCCTCTTGCTCAGGATGTTGTTTAGGCCGTTGATGGTGTTGAGCAGATCGCCCTGGTTCTCACGGGAGATGCCGGCGGGATTCTTGACGTAGTGGACGGGGTCCCCCTTGGAATTGAACTGCACCCCCTGGAACCGGGACGGGAGGAATCCGCTGTGCCACTGACGCGCTGCAATGGGCTGGTCCTGGCCCCCCCCGGAGGAGGTCATAACCACAAAGCCAGGCAGCTCGTCGGTATCAGCACCCAGTCCGTAGAGCAGCCATGACCCCATCGAGGGCCGGCCCGGGATCACGGAGCCGGTGTTCATGAAGGTGTGGGCCGGGTCGTGGTTGATCTGCTCGGTGGACATCGAGTTGATGACTGCAATGTCATCGGCGATGGATCCGATGTGAGGAAATGCCGAGGACATGAGCCGGCCGCATTCACCGTAGGGCTTGAATTCATGCTGAGGCCCAAGGCACTTGAGCTGGTTTCGGCGTCCCTGCAACTGGGCCAGCTGCTGGCCCTTGGTAAAGGACTCAGGCATGGGCTTTCCACTGAGTTTCGCCAGTTCCGGCTTGTAATCGAGGGTTTCGAGGTGGGAGGGACCACCTGCCATGCAGAGGTGAATGACCCGCTTGGCCTTTGGCGCGAAGTGAAGCTTTCCGTCCAGGACACCTTTCCACTGGGCGTCCGCCCGGGCCTCCTGGCTCAGGAGGTAGGCGAGCGCGGCACTGCCCACCGAGTAAGAGGAACCCTGCAGAAAGGTGCGACGGTTAATCGCGGTGATCAGCTGTTCGTTCATTGCAGGAGGTGGTGAGAGGACGACTTGCGGCTTCCCTAATACCTGGTGATTGTTTCATGGAGGTTCAGGAGGGCCCGGGTTACTGCCGTGAAGGCAGCCAAATCCATGGGATTGGCCTCCTTGCCCGCAGGTCGGAGTCCAACCTTGAGGAGCGCATGAGCATCTTCAGGATTGGCGAAGTATCGTTTGAGCTGCCTGTCGTAGAGAGCCTTGAGAAGCTGAACTTCCTCAGGATGGGGCTGTCTTTCGAGGAGTTGCCGGAAGCCTAGGTCCAGGCGCTCGGCGAAGGGTCGGCTGTCCCCGGTCAGCTTTTCAGCAAGGACGCGGGCAGCCTCGACGAAAGTTGGGTCGTTGAGGAGATTGAGGGCCTGTTGGGGAGTGTTGGACGTTTCCCGGGTAGCGGTGCACTCTTCGCGGGCCGGCGCATCAAAGGCAACCAGCATCGGGTGCAGGAAACTGCGTTGCCAGTGCATGTAGATCCCTCGACGGTACTGGTTGTCATCGTTGTCCTGCCGGTAGGTCCGCTTCGGGAAGTTCAGTTCCCGATAGTAGCCAGCGGGCTGGTAGGGCCGGGCACTCGCGCCGCCGACGCGGACGTTGAGCAGGCCAGAGACCGCGAGGGCGTTGTCGCGGACGAATTCGGCCGGGAGGCGCCGGGCATTCTGCCGCGCATAGAGCAGATTATACGGGTCGGCTCCGGTAAGCTGGGAGGAGGCATTGGAGGATTGCTGGTAGGTCTGGGAAGTCATGATCACCTTGACGAGATGTTTCACGTCCCACCCGCTTTCCATGAACTCCACCGCAAGCCAGTCAAGTAGCTCCGGGTGGGTCGGCCACTGGCCCTGGTTGCCGAGGTCCTGGAGGTCCCGGGAGATTCCGGTTCCAAGGAAAAGGGCCCATACCCTGTTGACGAAGGTGCGGGCGGTCAGAGGGTTGCGTCGGGAGGTGATCCACTGGGCGAGATCGAGGCGGGTGAGGCGCTCCCCGGCCTTTTGTTTCTGCTGGTCGGCAGCGAGGAAAGCCGGCAGGGCGGGTTCGACTACGGGGCCGGAACGGTCCATCCAGTCGCCCCGGGGCAGGATACGGATTTCACGCGGGTTGGCGGAAAGGGTCACGAGGGTCATTCTGGTCGATCCCTGGGCACCCTGCGCCTGCTGGTCCAGCCTGGTAATCTTGTCCCGGATGGGCTGCAGGGAAGGCGCGATCTTGCGGAAGTGGTCGAGGAGCGGCCTTCGAAGTTCGGAGCCGATCTTCTTTCCGTTGGTGGCCAACAGTTTGTTTCGGACGTCAGCGGGAAGGCCGGCAAGGGCAGCGCCTGCAGCACTCCCCGTATGCCCGGCGAGATCCCAGAGAACGGTTCCCCCGTGCTGGGTGTAGGCCAGCTGGGTGATCTTCTTTCCTGCGGGCAGCCCAACTTTTTCTGCGGGAACCTCAAGCCGGATCCACTTTCCTGTTTCCGGAAGGTCTCCCGCCTTGTGGTGATTGGCCCCATTGCTTCCCTTGCCGTAGGGGATCACATCCTCACCCCACCAGGCCCGGTGCTCCCAGGAATTGTCGGCATTGAA
>MDTG01333327.1_pt1 | contig 24292 bp, 21 predicted proteins | sample 811421 | NCBI WGS metagenome assembly MDTG01 (sample SAMN05326645, study PRJNA326480) | marine metagenome | isolation source: seawater | place: Pacific Ocean: South East | collected 2011
TATTGAAAAAGTTGATGGTTTTTTATTTGACTTAGGTATCTCCTCACACCAAATAGATTCAGAGCATAGAGGATTTTCTTATATGAAATCTAATGATTTAGACATGAGATTTAACTCCAATTCTTCTTTAACAGCAAAACATTTTCTAAAGGCTGTTAGTGAACAAGAATTAATTGAGCTAATACAAATATATGCGGAGCTAGGGAATGCAAAAAAAATTGCAAAAAAAATAATTCAGATGAGAGATAATAATAAAATGAATACAACGATCGATTTAAAAAATGCAATTTTTCAAGCATTGGATGGATGTAGCAATAAAATTATTTCTAGAGTTTTTCAAGCTATTAGAATAGCTGTAAATGATGAAATTAATACACTTAAAAAGACTCTAGAGATTGTTCCAAGGTACCTAAAAAAAGGTGGTCGTGTAGCTATTATAAGTTTCCATTCTATTGAAGACAGGATAGCCAAACATTTTTTAAAAAATAATTTGATAATGAATGAAAAAAAATACTATGAACCTAAATCATTAGGTGAAAATTTTAAATTTAATTTAATTACTAAAAAGCCATTAATACCAACAGATAAAGAAATAAAAATTAATAGTAGATCAAGAAGCGCAAAGTTAAGAGTCGCTGAATTATTATGAGACTAAGAAAAAATAAAAATAATCCATTAAAAATATTTATTAAATATACGTTATCAATAATATCTGTATCCTTATTCCTTATAACATTTTTAACATTTAAAAATCAATGTGCAAAATTAATGAATGATATCCATGAAACCAGAATAGCAATAATAAAAAATACAAGCATTGTAAAAAAATTACAAAGTGACAAAGATTATTTCTCAAGTCAACAATATATTTCATCAAAAGTTAAAGATGAAATGATAGCAATTGCACCAGAACCAGAAATAATAAATATGAGAAATGAATAATAAATACTTTGAAATATATAGTAGAAGAATTAATAGGTTAAATTTTTTAATAATATTTATTTCAACTTTTATTTTATTTAATTTCTTCAAACTACAATTTTTTCATCATCCAGATTTATCTAAACAACTCAAGAAAGATTCTATCAAAACAAAAACTTTAATAGGTAATAGAGGTAAAATATTAGATAGGAATAATAAAGAATTAGCTATTACAATTAATAAATATGACTTTTGGGTTAATACAAATAAAAAAAATGACTCTGATAAAATTGCGAACTTATTCTCTGAGGTATTTAATAAAAATAAAATGGCATATTTGGAAATTCTGAATCAGAATTCTAACTATACTGTTTTAGAAAAAAATATTGCTAATGAACAGGCATATCTTATTCTTGATCAAATAAAAAATATCAGAGGATTAAATTATGTAAAAAAACCGAGTCGATTCTATCAATATAATGAATTTGCTTCGCAAACGATTGGATATATAAATAGTGAGGGTACAGGTAAAATTGGAATAGAAAAAAAATTAAATAGTCTATTAGATGGAGATACCATAACTATAAATTTAAAAAAGGGAGCCAAGGGAAAATTTTTTAATCATCAAATAGCAGATTTAAATAATATTCAAGGGTTTAACATTAAATTAACTATTGATATTGAACTACAAAAAATTTTACAAGAGGAGTTAAAGAAAGCCGTTTTTGAAACTAATTCTATTGGAGCTAATGGAATAATAGTAAATCCGAATAATGGAGAAATCCTAGCAATTGCATCTATACCTGACTTCAATCCTAATAAATACAATGAATTCCCTTATGAAAATTTTAATAATGCAGTTGTATCAAATACATATGAACCCGGATCAACTTTTAAAATAATCCCTATAGCATTAACATTAAATAATCAAAAATATTCAATTAATGATTCAATCGATTGTGAAAAAGGTTTTTACAGACTATCTAATAATAAACTTATGCATGATCATGAAGAAAATGGCATACTTAGCATTAAGGATATACTTGTTCATTCAAGCAATATAGGTATCAGTAAATTATCAAATTCTTATAATAAAGAGTCATTTTATAAACTAATTAAAAAATTTGGTTTTGGAACTCAAACTAATATTCCGCTAAATAATGAAGCTAAAGGCAAAATAAGAAATATTAACCAATGGTCAAAAACATCAAAAAACTATTTATCTATTGGACAAGAATTATCAATAACAAATTTACAATTAGCAATGTCTTATTGCGCAATTGCAAATGGAGGCAATTTAATAAAACCTTCAATTGTTAAAAAAATCTACAAAAAAGATAGTGTAGTATATCAAAATGAGAATAAAACAGTTAGAAAAGTTTTAAATGATACTATAGCTAATCAAATTCTGTATATACTTAAAGAAGTTGTTAATTATGGAACAGCCCAATCCATAAATTTAGAAAATTACAATATAGCTGGCAAAACAGGCACCGCTCAAAAATTTAAAAATGGTCATCTTGATAATTATATTGCTACATTTGCATCTATCTTCCCATCTGACATGCCTGAATATGTCATGGTGGTTTCTATAGATGAGCCTGAATATGGCAAGCACTGGTCAAACTTATCTGCTGTACCTGCATCAAGAGAAATAATTAAAAGGATACTTGTACAAAATGACATTGTACATGAAAAACTTGCAAAACAGACTGAGATTCAAGCTGAGACTGGAAATAAGCTAGCTACATTAAGCAATTTCTCTAAAAGAAATAAAAATCACTTCCCTGATCTAAAGGGAAAAACATTAAAGGAAGCATTAAAAATAGCAAAAGAATTGAATATAGCTCTAGAACCTGATGGTATATCTGGAAGGATTATAAAGCAATCTATAAAACCTGGGACAAAGATAAAAAAAAATTCAATCTGTAAAATAAAAATCAAAATTTAATATGAATTTAGATGAAATAATAAAAAATATAAAATTTAAGGGTACCCCTGATGAAAGAGAAATATATAATATCGTTCATGATTCTCGAAAAGTAAAGGAAGGTTCATTGTTCATTGCTATAGCGGGTGAAAATAATGATGGACATGATTATATATTTGATGCAATTGATAAAGGAGCTACAGCTGTAATTGCAAATGGCAGATCCCCTATTACAAATAGAGTTCCCATAATACAGGTTAAAAATCCTAGAAAGGCTATGTCTAAAATTTCTGCAAATTTTTATAATAACCCATCTAAAAAAATAAATATTATTGGCGTTACTGGGACAAATGGAAAAACAACGACTACTCAACTTGTTGATTATATTTTAAAATATAATAAGCTTAATAGTGGCTCACTTGGCACCTTAGGGTTTAGTTCTCCTACAGGAATAATCTCTACAGGTTTTACAACGCCTGAATCCGTTGACTTACAGCAAATTATCAGGACTATGGCTGATGGTGGAATAAAATATATACCAATAGAAATATCATCACATGCAATTAAACTTCATAGAGTTGATGATATAGATGTAAATATTGCAATTTTTACAAATCTTACTGTTGACCATTTAGATTTTCATGGCAATATGGAAAATTATTTTAATACAAAATTAAAGCTATTTAAGAAACTAAATAAAAATTCTATTGCTATAATTAATGGTGACGACAAGTATTCAAAAGGTATTATTGATAACATTAGATGTGAGTATCTAACATTTGGATTTAATAAAAAATTTAATCTATATGTTAAATCCTATAATCTTAGTATTGATGGTACAAAAATTACATTCAATTTAGAAGGAACAGAATTTGAAGTTAAAACGGAGTTAATTGGGGAATTTAATATATACAATATTATGGGTTCTATATTAGCATCGTGGAAATTAGGATTAAATATAAATCAAATACAATATGCTCTTAAAAGCTTTAAAAGTGTTCCTGGAAGATTTGAAAAATTTAAACTAAAAAATAAAAATAATGCTATAGTTGACTATGCTCATACACCTGATGCTTTTGAAAATATTTTATCAAATATAAACAAATTAACAAAAAAAGATATTATAACAGTATTTGGTTGCGGAGGGAATAGAGATAAAACAAAACGCGCTAAAATGGGCGAAATTGCTGAGCGATACTCTAGTTACATATATCTTACTAATGATAATCCTAGATTTGAAAATGAAAACTCCATTATTGATGATATTATAAAAGGATTGAAAAATGAAAAATATTCAATTATAAAAAATAGGTCTAAGGCATTACACGAAATTTTACAAAAATATAGTAATAAAATTATCGTAATTCTAGGTAAGGGTAGAGATGATTATCAAATTATTAGAAATAATAAAGAATTTCATTCTGATATTGGAATAGTAGAGGAATATTTAGATGAGAATTAATATCAAAGATAAACAAAATTTTATAGAAATTTTTAATCAAGCTTTCAATAAAAAAATTAATTCTATAAATGGTATTTCTATTGATTCTAGAAAAATTAAACCTAATGATATTTTCATTCCTTTAATTGGACATAAAAATGATGGTCATAAATATATTGATGATGTTTTAAAAAAAGATGGAACTATTTGCTTAGATGAAAAGACAAATATTATTAATGAAAGAATAATAAAGACAGAATCAAATAAAAAAGCACTTCTGAGTATGGCTTCTTATTGGAGGGAAAAAGTAAATTCAAAAATTATAGCTGTAACTGGATCAAATGGGAAAACTACTATAAAGGATTTATTGTATCATATTATGAAATCTAATTTTAGTTGTAGCAAATCAATAGGAAATCATAATAGTACAATTGGACTCCCCTTAACATTCCTGAATTGTAAAATAAATGATCAATATGCAATATTGGAAATGGGTGCTAATGAAGATGGAGAAATAAAAAAGTTATGCGAATCGATAAAGCCAAATTATAGCTTAATAACAAATATATCAAATGCACATATAAAAAATTTTGAATCAATAAATCATATTGCTAAATGCAAATCCGAAATTTTTTCTCACCTAAATAAAGATGGTACTGCATTTATAAATTTAAATGATAAAATGATTCAACAAATGGTGATAAAAAGTAAGAAAATAACTTTTGGTATAAATAATGATAAAGCAGACTTCAATGGTATTACTAAAAAAAATGAACTATTAATAAATGGATATCGACTCAAAATACCAAAAAATATTTATTTTTTAGCTGAATCTATATTAGCTGCTTATTCGATATGTAGCACTCTAGGCATTGAAAATAATAAAATTCAAGCGAGCATTAAATCATTTATTATACCAAGTGGTAGAGGGACAATAATTAATCAAAAAAATTATACTATTATTGATGATACATACAATGCAAGTCCTGCATCTATGAAATTTGGAATTAATAGATTTAATAAAATGGAAAGCAAAAATCATAAAATATTAATTATTGGAGATATGTTAGAATTAGGTGATTATAAAATACAAGAACATGAAGAACTAGCTGAAATAATTAATTCAAAAAATATAGATATTATTTTAACAATTGGAGAAGCAATGCATTTTCTTTATAAAAGATTAAATAAAGACTATGCATATAAATCTCATTTTTCAAATATTGAAGATTTAAAGAAAGCATTTAATTCAATCGTTAAAAAAAATGATATCGTTTTTATAAAAGGATCAAGAAAAATGAAACTAGAAAAGGTATATAATTAATGCTTTACCACCTACTTCATGAATATTTCAATGTAATTAAGTACATATCTTTTAGAGCTGCTGGAGCAGCTATTACTGCATTATTTATTTGTTTCCTCATCGGGCCCAAAATCATCCGCACACTAATTGCTTCACATTTTGGTGAAACAATCCGAAAAAACGGGCCTGGATCTCATCTTAAAAAAGAAGGTACACCTACTATGGGAGGGATAATCATCCTTATGGCAATTATCCTTCCCACACTCCTCTGGGCAAAATTATCAAATCCTTTTATTCAGATTGCTCTAGCATCTGTAATTTGGATGGGATTAATTGGCTTTATTGATGACTATTTAAAAGTTAAAAAACAATTTTCTAAAGGTTTAATTGCTAGATATAAAATAACTGGTCAAATTTTTTTGGGACTATTTATTTCATATATACTAGTATCATATACTTTGAACGATTATTTTTTTTCATACAATATAATTAAAAATAATCTAATAGAGCCTATTGGTATAGGATCTATATCAATACCATTTATTGCAAATGGATATTTTGACTTCAGTTACTTCTACATTCTACTTATTATTATAATTATAATGGCAACATCAAATGCAGTTAACCTTACAGATGGGCTAGATGGACTAGCTACAGGCTTAACTGCAATTTGCTGTTTAGTCTTTGCAGTTATTGCTTATGCAAGTTCAAGATTTGATTTCAGCGATTATCTAAATATTATATATATTCCAAATAGTGGAGAATTATTTATTTTTTGTTTAGCCATTATTGGAAGCTGTATTGGATTTTTGTGGTACAACGCTCATCCTGCTAAAGTATTTATGGGTGATACAGGCTCATTATCACTAGGTGCAGCATTAGGGACTTTAGCTATACTATTAAAAAAAGAAATTCTACTAATTATAGTTGGGGGTGTTTTTGTAATAGAATCTTTATCTGTCATTATACAGGTTTTATATTTTAAATACACAAAAAGAAAATATGGAAATGGAAAAAAAATATTTAAGATGTCCCCTCTTCATCATCATTTTGAATTATCTGGATGGATTGAAAATCATGTTGTAGTTAGATTTTGGATAATTGGCATTTTACTAGCATTATTCTCATTAACAACATTTAAACTTCAATAAAATGATTAAACTAATAGCTCATAATATAAAAGATAAAAAAATTACTATTATAGGCTATGGAATTTCGGGATATGGAGCAGCTAAACTAGCATTATACTTAGGTGCTAAAATTTTTATTAGTGATAAAGGTAATATTAATCTAAAAAATGATCTAAAAAATAAAATTGAATTTGAAGAAGGTGTTCATAGTTCAAAATGCTATAACTGCGATTTAGCTATCGTTAGTCCTGGAATAAATACAGATAATCTTTTCTTTAATACATTTAAAAAAAAGAATATCCCTTTGATTAGTGAAATAGAATTTGCTTCTTGGTTTAGTCGTTCTACTATCATAGGTATAACAGGATCAAATGGGAAATCTACTTCTGTTAGCCTTTTATACAATATATTAAATGGAAAAGATAGATATACATACTTGGGAGGCAATATTGGAAAATCTTTTAGTTTAAATGTATTAGATGAAATTATAAATGACAAAAAAAATCCGATACACATATTAGAATTAAGTAGTTTCCAATTAGAAAAAATAAAGAATTTTAAACCTAGTATAGCATGTATACTCAACTTATCAAATGATCATCTTGATAGATATAGTTCACAACAAGAATACTTTGATGCAAAAAAAAATATTCTTAAGAATCTAGATGAAAATTGTTATTTCATTTTCAATAAAAAAAATAAAAAAAATTATGCTAATTATTTAACGAATGATGTTAAAAAAATTGAATTCGGAATAAATAGCGATAGTGCAAATTATCATTTTATTAAAGATTCAATTATTGAAAAAAAAACAAAAAAAAATATTATCGATTGTAATAAAATAAAGTTAATAGGAAAACATAATATTGAAAATATCTTAGTTTGTATTGAAATTGCAAAAATATTAAAAATAGATATTGAAAAAGCAGTAAATACAATATATGATTTCAAGCCTCTCGAACATAGGATGGAGAAAATTTCTATTGCAAATAATATAACATTTATAAATGATTCGAAGTCTACAAATCCAGATTCAGCCATTCAGGCAATTCTATGCTCTAAAAAAAGAACAATCTTAATATTAGGGGGATATTCAAAAGGAGAAATTAATTATAAAAAGGTATTCAATTTTTCATCTAACAATATTGAACATATAATTTGTTATGGTAATGAAGGAGAAGTTATCTATAGACAACTAAAAAAAATATTTAGCTGTAAATATATAAAAGATTTTGAACAAGCAACTATTAATGCTATTAAATTGGCAAAATTAGACTATAGAGTATTATTATCTCCGGCTTGTTCTAGTTTTGATCAATTTAAAAATTTTGAAGAACGAGGTGAAAAATTTAAAAAAATAATAAAAAATTACTACTCATAATGAAAAAAAATATAAAAATATATGAAATGCCCATATTGTATCTCACTCTTCTATTAATACTTTTTGGAACCATTATGCAATATAGCGCAAGTAGTACTATTGCTATTAATAAATTTGGATGGGAAAATTATGCTTTTTTCCTAAAAAAACATACTATGAGATTAATAATAGGATTATTTGCAATGCTAGCAATGTATAATTTTAAATTTAAACTATTAAAAAAATACTCTAAAGAACTTCTTATACTATCATGGATACTTATGCTGTCTGCATATATATGGAATGCTGGCAGTACAAGAAGATTCTTAGTTATAAATGGATTTAATATAATTACAACATCTGATTTTACACGATTTGCATTAATAGTATTTACTGCAAATTTCATTTCATCAAATAAGAAAAATATTAACAACATAAAAACTTTATTCTTTAATTACATAATATATGCAGGAATTACATTATTTATAATTCTAGGACAACCTGATCTAAGCTCTACATTTATTATATCTATAATTATCATAACCATGCTAATTATTGGCGGGTTAAAAATAACTTACATTATTTATTCATTAATATCTGCTATAATTCCTCTTATTTCTAGTATTATTATATTTTTCCCATATCAAAAGAGCAGATTCATGGATTGGATCAATAGTACAGGCTCTGACCCTACTACACAAGTTGAACGAGCTAAACAAGCATTACATCATGGCGGGTTTTGGGGACAAGGTCTTAGTAAAAGTGTTATAAAGGAAGGGTTTATGGCTGAAGGGCATACTGATTTTATACTACCTATAATTGGTGAAGAAATTGGTTTTATTGGCATTTTGGGATTATTTATATTATTTTTTATTTTTTATTTTCTTGCTATAAAAATAGCTAAAAATTCACCAGACATATTCAGCTCTATGCTAGCAATTGGCATAGCATATAATATATTATTTTATTTTTTAATAAATGCTGGCTATGTGGTAGGCCTTTTCCCACCAACAGGTTTAGCTATTCCCTTCATTAGCTATGGAGGATCACACACACTTTTTACATTGGTTTCAGTGGGAGTTTTGTTAAACATTTCTAAATATTGTAATATCTATAAAAATAAATTTTTAAAATATTGAATAAAATAAATCGAAATAATATTTTTATTGCTGGAGGAGGAACTGGAGGCCATTTATTCCCTGCTATTACTATTGGTAATTATCTAAAAAGAGAAGGCTTAAATGTAATTTATATTGGATCAAAACATGGAATGGAAAAAAAATATTTTAATGATAATAATATTAGTGCTGAGTTATTAGATATAAAAGGAATTCAAAGAAATATTTCTATTAAATCCATTATACTCAATTTATATTTTCCAATAAGATTTATTAAAACATATTTAGATTCTAGAAAACTAATTAAAAAATTCAATCCGAAAATTATTATTGGAACCGGTGGATATAGTTCAGGGTTACCTTTATTAGCAGGTATACATATGAAAATACCTACTATGATTCAAGATCAAAATTCAGTACCTGGATTAATTACAAAAAAATTATGTAAAAAAGTAAACTTAATTTGTTTAGCATACGAAACAGCTAAGTTCTACTTAAAAACAAATAATAAAATTTTAACTGGCAACCCTATCAGAGAAAACTTAGAGATAATAAATCATAAGAAAGCTAAAAAACAGCTGGGACTAGATGTCAATAAAAAAACAATTTTTATTTTAGGTGGTAGCCAAGGGTCTCAAATAATAAATAATCATATCTATAAAAATATAGATTTCTATAATAATCAAAATTTTCAGTTATTTTTACAATGTGGAAAAAATAATTATAATTCTATACCAAGAAAAATTCATGAATCAAAAAATATTGTTATAAAACAGTTTATTGACGATATGTCAGCTGCTTACTCAGCTGCAGATTTAGTTATATCAAGAGCAGGAGCATTAGCGATTAGCGAATTATGCTATATGCGTAAAGCCATGATATTAATTCCATTCAAATATGCCGCTAATAATCATCAAGAATTAAATGCAAATGAAATTCAAAAGAGTAATGCCTGTATAAAAATTAGAGAACACGAATTAAAGATAGGCTTACTAGAAAAAACTATAAAAAGTGTTTTCCAGGTACCTGATAAAATTAATCAGCTTGAAAAAAATTCAAATAAAATAGCTAAAAAAGATTCAACTATAAAAATAATTCAAAATATAAAAAAAATAATAAATGGATAAAATATTTGGGGAAATGAAAAGGATACACTTTGTAGGGATTGGAGGTATTGGTATGAGTGGTATGGCTGAGCTATTATATAAACAAGGATTTAAGATTACCGGCTCTGATATTAATTCTTCTGAAAGAACTACTCATTTAAGCAAACTTGGAATTAAAATCGCTAATAAGCATAGAAGAGAGAATATAGGACCATCAAATTTAATTGTTTACTCATCAGCTGTAGATTCAAATAATCCAGAAATAGTGGAAGGTAAAAAACTGAAAATTCCAATCATAAAGAGGGCTGAACTTTTAGGTGAGTTAATAAAAATAAAAGAAACTAGTGTAGCTATTGCTGGGACACATGGCAAAACATCAACGGCATCAATGATTGCAAGTATACTTATTGATTCAAAACTAGATCCCACGATTATTATTGGAGGAATAGTTAATAAATTTAATAATAATAATATATCTGGTACAGGTGATATTATTGTAGTAGAAGCAGATGAATTTGATAAAAGTTTTTTATCACTTCAACCTACATTTAGCATCATCAATAATATGGAGTTAGAACATTTAGATATATATAAAGATATAGAGGATTTAGGAAATACATTTGTTCAATTTGCAAATTCTACACCTTTTTATGGTTCGGTATGTATCGGAATTGATTCTAAACAATTAGTTGAAATTTTACCTAGAATTAATAAAAATTATAAAACTTTTGGAATAACAAACAAAAAATCTAATATAAGAGCAACTAATATAAAATTTTCTAAAAATAAAACTTTCTTTGATATTCTTATAAAGAATAAGCTAGAATTTAATATTGAGCTAAATGTACCGGGACTACACAATATATATAATGCTCTTGCAGCAATAACTATATCATTAGAAATAGGTATTGATAAAAAATATATCATGAGTGGCTTAAATAATTATAGTGGAGTAAAGCGTAGGTTTGATATTAAGTATGATAATGATTTTATGATAATTGATGACTATGCTCATCATCCAAGTGAAGTAGAAGCTACTATAAATGCAGTTAAAACTGGATGGAAAAACCGAAGAATAATATCAGTATTTCAACCTCATTTATATTCTAGGACTAAAGATTTTTATAAAGATTTTTCTAAAGCTTTATATAAATCAGATATAAATATTCTACTACCAATTTATCCTGCAAGAGAAAAACCCATAAAAGGTATATCTAGCTCATTAATAGTAAAGCAATTAAACATGGACAGTCATTTACAAACCTATAACTGTACTAATAAAAATTTATTATTTGAATTAATAAAAGAAAAAGTGAAATCTGATGATATCATTTTATTTATGGGTGCTGGAGATTTATATCAATTAATTGAACCTACATATGAAAGATTAAATGCAAAATAATTACAAAAATTTAGAAAATGATTTAAAAAATATTGGTGCAATCTATCGAATTAACGAACCAATGAAAAAGCATACTACATTTGGAATAGGTGGTCCCGTAGACTTTTTAATTCTTCCCACTGATAATTCACAAATTTCTAATATAATAAAAAGTATAAATAACAATAATATAAAATTTTGTTTTCTTGGTTCAGGTTCAAATATTCTAGTTGCAGATGAAGGTATAAGAGGAGCTGTAATTTCACTTAAGAAATCATCTAAAAAAATTATTTTTAAAGATTCAACTGTATTTGCTGAATGTGGAGTAATGCTTGGTGCTTTAGTTCAAGAAATACATAAGCATAATATAACAGGATTTGAAACTTTAATGGGAGTACCAGGTACACTTGGTGGAGCATTAATAATGAATGCAGGTGCATTTGGATCAGAGATATCTAATAATTTGCTATTTGTAAATGCTATAGATATAAATGGAAACATAAAAAAATATTTCGTTGAAGATATTGAATTTTCATATAGGAAATCTAATTTTTTAGAAAATGAAATCTTAATAGATGCTCTATTTAAATGTGAAAAAGACTCTCAAGAAATAATAAATAATAAAAAGAATGCTGCATCTAATCAAAGGAAGAAAACTCAACCATTAACATATAAATCAGCTGGTAGTATTTTCAAAAATCCTGAAAATGTAGCTGCAGGATATCTTATAGATAAAGCTGGGTTAAAGGGAATGAAAATTGGTGGAGCAAGGATTTCAGAAAAACATGCAAATTTTATTATAAATCTAGGTAATGCAAAATGCAAAGATGTACTAGGCCTAATAAAGATCATAAAAGATAAAATCTTCAAGCTATATGAAATAGAACTAGAATTAGAAATAAAAATAATAGGAGAGATAATAAATTGAAATATATAAATAGACTCTTATATGCAATATGTATCTCATTATTTTTAGGGCTTACTATAAAATATCTAATATGGAGAGAGCCATTTAAAATAACACATATTATAATAAAGGGTAATGATTATATATCAAATGAATCTATAAATACTGCAATAAATGAAGAAGTGAAAAATAATAGTATAATAAATATCAATTATAAAAAAATAAAAAATATATTATTCGAAAATAATTTTATAGATAAAGTAAAAATATATAGTAATTCTTCTTCAAGTATAGTTATTGAATTAACTGAAATTACACCAATTGGATTATTAGAATATAATGAGAAACTATATTTTCTTAATCAAGATTTAGAATTTGTTGAAGCATATTATAAATCTATAAATCATTTTTATAATACACCAGTAATAACAAATCTAGGAGAGGATGCATTAAATCTTCAAAAAACAAAAAACATATTAAAAAAAATTATGAGTCATAAAGACATTTATAACAAATTGAATGAAATAAAATTTTTAAATGAAAATATTATTCTAGTATTAGACAATTATACAGAAATAATACTTAGTAATGAAGAATATAATGATAGTATAAATAAATTTATTCAATTCAATAATCAAATAATTGTTAAAAAAAATACTTCAATTGAAGATTATAGATATATAAATGTTTCTATACCCCATCAAGTCATTATAAATCAAAATAAATTAAAAATATGAAAAATAATAAAATAATAACAGGAATAGATGTAGGAACCACAAAAATTGCGGTAATCATTGCTGAGAGTGATAATGATTCTATAAACATTTTAGGTTTTGGAGAAAGTTTATCGGAAGGACTTCGTCGAGGAATTGTAGTAGATATTGAAAAAACATCTTCTGCTATAGAGGAAGCCTTGACTAAGGCTGAAAAACAAGCTGATATGGAGGTAGAAACAGCATTTATTGGGATAACTGGAGAACATGTAAAGGGTATTAACTATTCTGGAACAATCACAATATCTAATAATGAGTATATGAATCCTGCTGGAGAAATAATAACAAAAGAAGACATTAGAAGGGTTTTAGATTCAGCTGAATCTATAAATCTACCACCTCAAAGGAAAATTCTACATACTCTATCTCGTGAATTTAGAGTAGATGACAATCCTAATATAATTAATCCAGAAGGCTTATCAGGCCATAGACTAGAAGCAAATGTACATTTAGTCACAATTGCTAGAAATATTGAGACCGATTTAAAGACATGTTTAGAAAGAGTTGGAATCGAGTTTGATGGATTAATTTTAGAGCCATTAGCTTCTGCTTCATCCGTACTTGATAATAATGAAAAACAACTAGGAGTTTCATTAATAGATATTGGAGGTGGAACTACTGATATTATAATATATAATAATAAATCTGTTTTACATACAGCTGCAATTCCTCTTGGAGGTGAAAGTTTAACAAATGATATAGCTCTAGGATTAACTGTAACACTAGAGCAAGCAGAAAAGTTAAAATGTGATTATGGTCTAGCCAAAGAATCATTAGCTTCTGATGAAAATGATATAGTTATATCGGGAACAAATGGAAGAAGTGATTCAAAAATATCTCAAAGAAATCTATCTGCTATTATTGAAGCTCGAATGAAAGAAATTTTTTATCTCGCAAAAAATGAAATTCAAAAAATTGAGAATGAATGTAATTTAAATTTTGGAGTTGTCCTTACTGGTGGAGGTTCTAACTTAAATAATATTCAAGATTTAGCTGCAGAAGTTTTTGAACTTGAAGTACAGCAAGGTATTCCGAATTCAATTAATGGCATTGACGATATAATTAATAATCCAAGATACGCTACGACTATTGGATTAATTAAATACATAGCTGAAAATAAAGATTTAAGAATGATTAAAAATGAAGATGATCTAGACTTAATAGATCTAATAAAAAAATACTATAACAAAATTATTAAAAAATTAAAACTAAAATAGAAAGGGAAAAAATATGTTATTTGAACCTGCAGATATAAGAGATCAAAAAGCAAAAATATTAGTTATTGGAGTTGGTGGTGGTGGTGGTAATGCATTAAATCGTATGATTGATGAAGGGATGTCATCTGTTCAATTTATAGCTATAAATACTGATGCACAAGACTTAGAAAATAATAATTCACAAACTAAACTTCAAATTGGGAAAGAATTAACAAAAGGTTTAGGAGCCGGAGCCAATGCCGAAGTAGGTAAAGCTGCTGTAGAAGAAAATAAAGAAGTAATTATACAAGATATTAAAAGTGCAGACATGGTATTTATTACTGCTGGAATGGGAGGTGGAACTGGAACTGGGGCTGCACCTGCTGTAGCAAAAATAGCAAAAGACCTTGGAGCCTTAACAGTTGGCATTGTGACAAAACCTTTTGCATTTGAAGGACCTATTAGAAAAAAAAGAGCTATAGAAGGTATTAAAGAGTTAAAGAAAAACTGTGATACACTACTAGTTATTCCAAATGAAACATTATTAGAGTTAGCTGATAATTCTACAACTGTTAATGAATCATTTAAATTAGCAGATTCTGTATTAAATCAAGCGACTAAAGGTATTTCTGACTTAATCAATAAGCCTGGATTAATTAACTTAGATTTTGCTGATGTAAAAACTGTAATGTATAATATGGGAGATGCTATTATGGGTACAGGTATTGCTCAAGGTGAAGAGAGAGCAGTATTGGCAGCACAAGAAGCTATTAATTCTCCTTTATTACAAGATGCAAATATTAGAGGAGCTAAAGGTCTTCTAGTAAATATTTCAGGCCCTGAAGATATGACAATACATGAGTTAAATGATGCATCTAGTATTATTTATGAAGAAGCTGGTGAAGATGCAAATGTAATTTTAGGTTGTGTAGTTGATAATAAATTAACAAATCAAGTACATATAACCGTTATTGCTACTGGATTAAATGATGAAGAATATCCAAAATATTTTGCAACTGAAAATGATGAAAAATATACAATGCTAAATAAAATAAAAGATGAAACCAACAACATTCAGGATGAAGGGAATAAAGAAATAGAAGATAATAAATCTAATGATATAATGTCATTTGGAGATGAATTAGAGGTACCTACATTTCTTAGGAATAAAAATTCCTAAAGGATACTAAAAAAGAACTACCTTCTTTACTAGAATTTAGAAGTTTAATATTACCCTTATGAATATTATTTATAATTCGTTTAGATAAACTAAGACCTAGCCCCCAGCCTCTAGATTTAGTACTATATCCAGGTTTAAAGATCTGTTTTTTATCTTTATTGATAATACCAATACCATTATCATTGAATATAATTTCAACCTTATAATCTTTCTTAAAAATTTTAATATCTATAATACCATCATTACCTTTAATTGATTCAATACTATTTTTAATCAAATTTTCAAATGACCAATATAATAATATATAATCTCCTCTAATATATGAGTCACCATCAGCTAATAAATTAATTTTTATATTTTTTGATTTAGGTAATCTTTTTTTATAATATTTTATTAAGTCTTTAAGAATTTTATTTAATTCAATTTTAAGCAATTTAGGCTTAGATCCAATTTTATTAAATTTCTCCGATATATTTTTTAAGTGATTAGTTTCATATTCTAATTGTTTAATAATTTCAGAACTATTATCTGGCTTATCTTTTAGTAAATCAATCCAACCCATTATTGAAGATATGGGAGTTCCTAATTGGTGAGCTGTTTCTTTAGCCATCCCGGCATATATCAGATTTTTTTCACTAACATTTAAGAACCTATAGCTCATAATTATTAAAGATAATAGAATAATTGCAAAAATCAATTCTATATAGGGGATCAATTTAATAATATTTATTAAATTGGTATCTCCATAATGTATTTGGATTAGAGGGATTTCATCATATTCCATTATTGTTAAAGGTTCAAAATTTTGATCCATTGTGGTAATTGTTTTTTCTACAAATTCATTATACTCTAAAGTATTTTTAGAAAAATCAATATCAATATTCAAATGCTCATAAGAAAAACTACCATCACTAAGTTGAGTTTTAATTATCATAGGAATATTTAGCTCTTTAATTAATGGTAATAAAACTTCAAGTAAATAATCAGAATTATCATCAGAGCTAACCACTTTTTCATGATAGACATTTAGAACTGTTTTAATTTGCTGATTTAGCTCATATCGAAACTGATTTATTATTTTTGTATTTATATAAAAAAATAATGTTGCTAGTCCAATAACAAATAAAAAAAGTAAAACACGAGGATTAATAAATGTTTTATAACTAAACATTTTTTCTCCTATACCAATGATATAAAAGAAGAAAAATAATAACTAAATACGATAATCTAGATATTAATAGACTGAATTTCAAATCATATGGTTCAAATTTCATTTTATATGTTTTTTTACCTTCAGGAAGTATAAGGCCTCTAAATAATGCATTAATTTTAATAATATCTATATTTTCCACGTTATCTATGAACCAACCTGGATAAAATATTTCACTAAAACATACTAATTGAGGTTTATTAAAATCAGTTTTAAAAATAATTTCATCAGAGCTCCAACTTATTAAATCAACTGATGATTTATTGTTCTTATCTATTTTCTTTAATTGATCTATTTGGTTAGAGCTTAAATTATTCTTATTAATATATGACATATTAACTGGATCAAATAAAGGATCAGTTATTTTATCAATTATAACTTTATTATTGTTAGTTAGCTCAATATCATTTATAATAAAAATTCTTTCAAGTGGATCTTTATTTTCATAAATATATGTATCAACATAATCTTGATTTTGAATATTATTAGCAAAATATTGCAAAGGCTTATTAATTAAATTAAAATTAGGGATTACACCTTTTTGGGTATGTAATATATATTTAATATTTAAAGCCTGTAATAATCCGTATGAATATGCACCACCTTTTTGATTAATAATACTTAACATATTATTATATGAATTTAATTTTGCCGGATGATAACCATTAACTGATTCAAGATTGAATGCAGCCCATCTATTCATATTATCTAAATTAGTCAAATCTAATAATCTGAATTTAGACTTGTCTTCATTTAAATATTCAACAGCTTCATCAGAATTTAAATAGTTTTCTAATTCTGTAGACTTCTTTACAATATATCTATTTGGGAGATGTTTTTTAGGATTAATGATTTCTAAATTCACTCGTATATAATCAAAAATTAATAGCAAGCCAATAATAGATATATAATGCCAAGTTTTGAATTTTATATATTGCCTACTATAAAACATAGTCAATATAAAAATTACTATTAATACAATTATTATAAAATAATGATCTAATCTAAACTGCTTTATTAGTTTTTTTTCTGAATCATTTATGGTACTTAAAATTAACTTTAATTCTTCTTTCGTTTGATTTGATTGCTGGAAAAGTAACTGGGAATTTAATAATTTAAATTCTGAATTAGTCCATTCATTAAAAAGTTCATTATCTATTTCACTATATAAACCATCTTTATTTAAATCATCTTTTTGGATTAAATATGAATATTGATCTTCAATATTTTTAAAGATTTGCTCTCTTTTTAGTTCATCTATTCCATATCTATTTGGTTGAAATAATAATGGTCTAGATAAACTATTAAAAAATAATATAATGATAAGTGTTACCAAAGTATACGAAATTTGTTTATTATAAATTTTATTTTTCATTATTTGATTAAACTGAGATAAACCACAAGCAGCTAAAACATATATACAAAATTGCATAATGATTAATATGAAAATAGGAACTCTGAATTTACTGAAGTAAGGTAAGTAACTATAAAAAATATTATAAAAGGAGATAAAGTTCTTACCAAGAGATAATAAAAATGAAAAAATAATTAATGTTAAAAAGAATACTTTATTATTTTTTTTAAGATCTGACTTTATTAATCCTAAAATAGCCAAACATATAACTATAAGTCCTATGTAATTAGGGAAATCTGTCATAGGTAAAAATCCCCAATAATCCTTTCCTCCAAAACCGTAAGCATAGGGTAAAATAAAAGTTAAAGATTCTTTGATGTTTAAAGACCATTGAGTTGCATTTTCGATACCAAATCCCCCATTCTCTGCACCTCTAGTAGAAAAATCAGAATAATTTAATATTGGAAAATAAATTTTCAATGAAGTTAAAAAACCTAAAAACAAGGATAATAAAATTATAATATTATTATAAAAATATTTTTTTATTTGTTTATTTTCTTGATAATAAAAAATAGCATTAATAAATAAATAGAGTCCTATCATAATCCAAGTATAGTACACAATCTGAATATGACCTCTAAGTAATTGAAATCCAATCAATAAAGCAAATAATGAAAAATTAATTATAGTTTTTTTGGCAAATAATCTGAATAAAAAAAGCATAATCCAAGGTATATATGCTGCTGTCATTATTTGGCTACCATGGCCATGAACTAAATAGGCAATCATATATGGAGAGATTGTAAACAATATGGAAAAGATAATAGCAATCAGCTGAGGCTGTTTTAAATATCTTAGGAACTTATACATACCTATAGATGCAAATAAATAATGAAAAATAAAATTCCAAAACCAAGGCATTCCTAAATTAAATAAATAATTGATAACTAAATGTGGTAAATAATAGTCATTGGTATTCAATAAAGAATGAACAGTAGGCATCCCGGAAAATATAAATGGAAACCAATAGGGAAACAAGCCGGTTTGATTTTTTACATTATATATTGCTTGTTTAACAGCTTGAGGTGCAAGAGAATCGCCACTCATAAAAACAAATTCTCCAAACATAAATTTATTAAACAAAATAAATAGAACAAATAATGTAGGAATTAAAACAAAAATATATTCATATATTTTTTTCATAATTTCATAAATCTTTTTAGTGGGTATACAGGCATTAAACAAACATTAATAATCATAGAAATAATAAAAAAAACAGGATTGTTAAACTTATAAATAAATTTTATTTGAGAAATAAACATATGATATTTTTTAAAAATACTATTATTCTTAATTGTATATGAAACATCATGAGCTATAGCTTGGCCTTCAATAATAAAGCATTTAGCACCTTCAAGATATGCCCTATGGCATAAATCTACATCTTCATAATACATTTTATATTTCTTTTCAAATCCATTTAATTTATCAATTATTTTTTTACTAACTAACATACAACAGCCTGTGATATAATCAGTTTGCTTTGTTTTATAACAAATATTATCCTCAAATTTATTCATTCCTATATGCCTTGTAATACCTAGAAATTTACTATATAAACCACCTGCAAACCATAATCTTGATGTATTAGAATAATATATTTTAGGTCCATAAATATTTCCAGAACCATACTTTTCAACATTCAATAATAAATTTATAATTAGATCACTAACAACTATGGCATCATTATTTAATAATAAATAATAATCGATATTATCTTTTTTCAATTTATCAAAACAAAAATTATAACCCTTAGCATAACCTAAATTTTCTCCTGTTTGATGAATTGTAACATCATTAAATAAGTTATTAATAATTTCAATTGAATTATCATTTGAACCATTATCAATTACATCAACAGAAAAATTATTATATTCTAATTTGAAAACAGACTCAAGGCATCTTTGGATAATATGTTTTCCATTATAATTTAAAATCAAAATTTTAATATGTGGATTACTATTCATTAATAAAATTTAAAAAATTTTTTGCATAATTTTTTGTTGATAATTCTTCTTTCATTTCATTAATACCATTAAAATTTTTAGTAGACCTAATACATTTTTCTAAAATATTTTTTAAACTTTCTATATTTTCATTTTCAAAAATTAAACCTGTATTATTATTTACTAACTCAACCAAACCATTTACATTACTAGAGATAACAGGCTTATCAAAGTGGTATGCCATTGGTATAATGCCACTTTGAGAGCCATTCCTATATGGCAAAACGACATAATCAGATGCAGAAAAATAAAGATTTACTAAATTATCTGGTATATATTCATTATGCCATTTTATATTATCAGATACATTAATTTTAACAATACTCTTATATTTTTTTATATCTACATAGCTTTCACCAACGATTAAACACTGAAAACTATTTAATAACTCTGGATTTATATTATTTATTGCTTCTAAGAAAATATCTAACCCTTTATAATCTCTTATTAAACCAAAAAATAAAAAAACTGTGCAACTAGGTTTTAAACCTAATTTATTTTTAGCGATATTATTATCTAACTTCTGGTTTAAATCAGATACAATTGGTAAAAAAAAAGTTTTACATTTTATATTACTATATAAATTAATAACTTGGGTTTGAACATTATTTGACATAGTAATTACTCCATCTAAAATTTTTATAAACTTTTTAAATAAAAATTTCTGAAAATAAAAACTTTCATGGGAAGATGCATTATCACATATTGCAAAAATTTTAATTTTATACTTTTTTCTTTTTAAATATTTAATTATAAAAATATAAGCCGGTATAAAAAAAGGGTTCCAAAATCTAAAAATCAATTTATCTATTTTTTTTTCAATTATTATTTTTGCAGTTTTTTTCCAAGAAAAAGGATTAATACTATCTAAAGTTCTAATGACTTTATTTGAATTGAAATTTCTAGAATTATTAAGATATTGACTTTTCCCAGGAAATAATATACTAGGATATTGACGAGTAAAATTTAAAATTGTAACATCTTCAGATTTAACTAATTCATTATATAAATTTTCAGAATGTTTTGATATGCCCCCTCTATATGGAGGGAATGGAGTGATAATAGCTATTTTCATAACTAATCAAAATTATAAAATTCAATATCTTGATATTTATGAGAATTTTTTCTATTTAAATAAACAATAAGCTCACCAATTAAGCCTATTGAAAAGAATTGAATCCCAATAATCATTAGTAAGATCCCTAAAAAAAATAATGGATTTTTATGAGGAGTAATCCAAATACCATTAAAAAACCAATCAAATGTTAATTTTCCATTAATAATAAAACCCATAGATAACATTAAAAAACCAAATGAACCAAATAAATGAAGAGGCTTATTAAAATATTTATTTACAAATAAAACTGTAATTAAATCAAAGAAACCATGAAATATTCTTGAATTACCATATTTAGAAACTCCAAATTTTCTAGCTCTATGATTTACTACAATCTCACTTACAATAAAACCATTTTTATTTACTAAAACTGGGATAAATCTATGTAGCCCCCCATATATATTAATAGATTTAATAACGTGTTTTTTATATGCTTTTAATCCGCAATTAAAGTCATGAATTTTCATACCTGTAATCAATCTTAAGACAGAATTAAATATTTTTGAGAAAAATCTTTTTGAAATTGGATCTTTTCTATTCTTTTTCCATCCAGTTACCATATCAGATCCTGAATGAATTTCATTAATTAAATTTTTAATTTCTTGAGGGTCATCCTGCAAATCACCATCAATTGTAATCACAATGTCTCCTGATGATTTTTTGAAACCTAAATTTAAAGCTTCAGATTTGCCTTGATTAACAAAAAGATTAATTAATTTGGTACTATCATCTTCTGAAATAATAGATTTTATTTTTTTTAAAGTATTGTCTTTACTTCCATCATTTATAAAAATGATTTCATGGTTTAATTCTTGGGGAATTGATTTTAGTAATTCTTTATATAATTCTTGTACTGAATCTTCTTCATTGTATACTGGAACAAGAATTGATATGTCATTTTGCTTCATAGTAAAAAATTTAAATTATTAATTACTAAAATTATCAAAATAGAAATATATTAAATAATTCTATTTAGATACTATTTCTTTTAGATGTGCATCAACTGATTTACCATCAGGCACTGATATCATTTCTTCAGAAAATCTAATTGATTGAGTTTCTTTAGAAAAATAAGAACGAATCAATTTAATTTGATTTTTCTTACTACCTGTTTTATTTAACTTACTTTCAAATGTTTGCTTCTTAGCCATTATATATCCTTAATCTCAATTAATTCGAGGTGAAATTTAATAAACTTTATGACATATAAAATATAATATTTTATTCATCAAGATTTTTATCAATCTCCAGGGAATCGATATCTGCAACTTGCTCATCTAATGAATTAGATACTAAAGAACTTTTACTTAGCATATTTTTAGAGCCTTCATTAATTCCAGGGACCCAGAAGTAATTAACTATAAATAAGCAAACAAGACTAGCCATCCCAATAGATAATTGAGGTAAATAATCATAATTAATTATTTTATTCAAAATCCCATTAAAATTAGTAATCGACTTTGATTCATAAGCATCAATTTTTTTATTTAAAGCAACCATAAAATTATTTGAAGCTTCAATTTTTGGCATCTTTTTTAAGGAATCTAAAATTGACTTCATCTCATTATATTCAGACATCAATTCAGAATTATTATCCAAATCTAAACGAAATTGAGACATTTCTTCAGCACTTAAGTCATTTTCTATATAAGATATTATTTTATCTTTATTATTACAATCCATCAATATAATGTTACTCCTTTTTGTTTTAATAAATCCTTTAATTTAAATCTTCCTCTATTAATCCGCGATTTTACTGTTCCAAGAGGAATTTTTAATATCTTACTAATCTCATCATAAGAAAGTTCCTGAATATCTCTTAAAATAATTATATTTTTAAATTCAGTATCGAGCTCATTGAGACATTTTTGCAATATTTGACCTGATACTAAAGTATCTTCTTCATCTTCGAAAGAATCTTCATCAGACCTATGCAATACAAACTCTCTATCATCTGTTGATAGATCTGATACGGCATATGTTTTTCTACGTTTATTTTTTCTTAATTCAGTTTTAGCTAGATTTGAAGCGATAGTGTATATCCATGTTGAGAATTTTGCAATTTCTTTATAAGAATCTTTATTTATATATACCTTTAATAAAGTATCTTGAGCTAAATCTTGCGCCGCTTCTATATCATATGTAAATCTATAAAGAAAATTAGTTAATTTATCTTTATATCTTTCGACTATATGATTGAAAGCATCTCTATCACCATTTTGAAATGCTAAAATCAATTCTTCATCTGTAAGTAATGTTTTATCCATAATATCCTTGACATATTTTAATAATAAAAATAGATATTAAATTATTATGATTTAAAGTTGAGCTTTTAATTAATATATCAATATTTTTCAAATTTATGAGTATACTCATAATTTCATCATCGGTATATTTATTAGAGTATTGTGCCATATTGTTACTAATAATTTTATTAATACAATAGATATTATGATTATTATTTTTATACATCAGCATATTATTAAAAAAATTATAGAATGTTGTAATGAGAGGTACAGTTTGGTATCCTCCATATTGTAAATACTCAAAATTTTTAATCGATAGATTATTATTCTTTTTTCCTATGGAATCGATAAGATGCCACGGCCTTATATTTTTCTGATTAATCGATATATGCTGGTTTTCATCATATGAAATTTGATTGCATTTATTTATAAGGTATAACTTTTCAATTTCATTTAATATTGTAATAATTTCATCATTATTAGAGCTAATAATGTCATCTAATATTGATTGATCAATAGATATTTTATTAACATTTAAATAATATCTAACCCA
>MDTG01264753.1_pt1 | contig 24280 bp, 24 predicted proteins | sample 811421 | NCBI WGS metagenome assembly MDTG01 (sample SAMN05326645, study PRJNA326480) | marine metagenome | isolation source: seawater | place: Pacific Ocean: South East | collected 2011
ATACTGCATCTATAATGTGTAAGGATATGGATGAGTATGATTCAAATTCTGAATCATATACACAATCTCTAGGTTGTTGGCATGGATTTATAGGTCAACAGAAAATGATATCAATAAAGAAACATTTTGAAGGAAATACAGATCGACGTTATCTATATTTATCAGGTTGGATGGTAGCAGCTCTGCGCTCAGAATTTGGTCCTCTTCCAGATCAGTCAATGCATGAAAAAACTTCTGTTGCCTCCTTAATAGCTGAGCTTTATACATTTCTTAGACAGGCTGATGCCCGTGAACTTGGTGGTCTTTTTCGTGAAATAGATGCAGCTAGAACTGCAGGTGACGAAAAGCTAGTAAAAAATATTCAATCAAAGGTTGATTCTCACAAAACACATGTAGTCCCAATCATTGCAGATATAGATGCTGGGTTTGGTAATGCTGAAGCAACCTATCTGATGGCTAAACAAATGATTGAAGCTGGGGCGTGTTGTATTCAAATTGAAAATCAGGTTTCAGACGAGAAGCAATGCGGCCATCAAGATGGTAAAGTCACTGTACCTCATTAAGACTTTTTGGCAAAGATCCGTGCTGTTCGTTATGCATTCCTTGAGCTCGGTGTTGATAATGGAGTAATTGTTGCTAGAACCGACTCCCTAGGCGCAGGACTTACTAAACAAATTGCTGTTACAAAAAAACCAGGAGACTTGGGTGATCAGTACAATTCTTTTCTTGATTGTGACGAAGTTTCTTTAGATTCGCTTAGCAATGGAGATGTCATCATAAATCGTGGTGGAAAAATTATGAAACCAAAGCGTTTACCATCAAATTTGTTTCAATTTAAACAGGGTACAGGAGAAGAACGTTGTGTCCTTGATTGTGTCACCTCATTACAAAATGGAGCAGATCTCATATGGATAGAAACAGAGAAACCACATATTGCTCAAATCGGGGCAATGGTCAACGCTATTAAAGAACAAGTTCCTGATGCTAAATTAGTTTATAACAATAGCCCTTCATTTAACTGGACACTAAACTTTCGTCAGCAAATCTTCGATGCATGGCTCGCAAATGATAAAGATTTATCTGCCTATAACCGTGAAGATCTCATGAATGTGGATTATGACGATAGTGAACTAGCAATCGAAGCAGATGAAAAAATTCGAACATTTCAGGCGGATGCATCTAGAGAAGCAGGTATTTTTCACCATCTCATTACCTTGCCAACATATCATACTGCTGCTCTATCTACAGACAATTTAGCCAGAGAATATTTTGGTGACCAAGGTATGCTTGGATATGTTGCAGGTGTCCAAAGAAAAGAAATACGCCAGAGTATTGCATGTGTGAAACATCAAAATATGGCAGGTTCCGATATGGGCGATGACCATAAGGAATACTTTGCTGGTGAGGCTGCTCTTAAGGCTTCAGGCAAAGATAATACAATGAATCAGTTTTAACAAAAAAAGGGGCTACATTTGTAGCCCCTTTTTTATATATTAATCGCTCTATTTCCTTATCAACGTGAGATCATCACAAGAAACTATTATACCATTAGCGTCCGCATAGATATAATCGCCCGGGACAATACATACACCACTAAACTTTAAAGGGATATTGAGATCCCCTATTCCGCGTTTTTCTGTCTTTAAAGGTACACTGCCTATTGCTTGTATTCCAATGTCAATATCAGCGAGCACCTCAACATCTCGAACGCACCCATAAATTATTACTCCTTCCCATTTATTATGGGACGCGTTAGTAGCTATTAAGTCACCTAATAAGGCACGCCTTAAAGATCCGCCCCCATCTACTACTAAGACCTTGCCTTTACCAGGCTTGCTTAGGCTCTCTCTAACTAGCGAATTATCCTCATAACACTTGATTGTTACTATTTCTCCACAAAAAAAGTCTCTGCCTCCATAACTTGCAAACATAGGCTCTAAAACACTTATTAAATCTGGATTGTCATCACACAAATCAGGAGTTGAATATTTCATATAAATACCTTTTGCTAAATAATTGAGAGTTATTATGTATATTCTATTTTTTACTTTTTAGTGTAAAGATCAATTCAATCAAAACTGCGAACTTTATTGAAATTAAAAAGAAGTAAAGTAGACTATTATATTATGGACAAAGCTGAAACTATTTATCTTCCCTATAAAGCTAATGCTAGCGGATTCTTTGAGTCTTTGCGGCATCTACCAGATGCATTATGGTTTGATTCAGGTCATCCCATTTGCACAAGCGGTCAATTTGATATAATAACAGCAGATCCTTCAGTAACGCTCGAAACAAACGGAAAAATTACAACAAAAAAAACCCTTACATGCACGGAAGAATTCACAGATGATCCATTTGATCTCTGCGAGAAACTACTATCCACAATACAGCTGGGAGATGAGAAATATCCGGACCACCCCTTTACTGGTGGGTTAGCAGGTTATTTTGGGTATGATCTTTGTAGAAATTCGACTCATAAACTACCTAAACTAGACACTTTTCCTGATATGCGTATCGGTCTATATGAATGGGCCTTAACACTAGATCATTTTTCCAAAAAAGCATGGATATTTTTTAATGCTAGTTGTTCAAGAGAATTAAAAAATAAAATTATTAATTACATAATAAAAGTACCTCAAAACATTGTTTTTAATGAAAAATTATCATATAAATTATTCGGATCAACCACAAAATCACATTATATTGATACCGTAAAAAAAGCTAAAGAATATATTTTGTCAGGTGATTGTTATCAGATAAATTATGCTCAACATTTTTCAGCAACTACGAAGGAAGACAGCTGGAAGATATATAAAGATCTACGAATACGAATGGCAGCACCGTACAGTTGTTATTACCAGCTAGGAAGAATCAAACAAGCTATTTTATCCTTTTCACCAGAACGTTTCTTAAAGCTTAATGGTAACCAAGTTATTACCCAACCTATTAAAGGAACGACTAGTCGAGGTATAAATGGGCAAGAGGATCTCGTTAAAGCCCAGACTCTAGTCAATAGTGAAAAAAATAAAGCTGAAAATCTGATGATTGTAGATTTACTTAGAAACGACTTAAGTAAAAACTGTAGGCTAGGTTCGGTAAAAACACCTGAATTATTTAAGCTCGAAAGCTTTGAAAATGTCCATCATTTAGTGAGTATGGTAACAGGGGTAATTAAAGGTGCAACAAGCCCCTTAACCTTACTTAAAGATTGCTTCCCAGGTGGTTCTATTACTGGTGCTCCAAAAAAAAGGGTTATGGAGATAATTGATGAATTAGAGATCTGCAAAAGATCAGTTTATTGCGGAAGTATTGGATATATAAGTACGAATGGAATGATGGATACGAATATAGCGATTCGCACACTCTTATCAGATGATAATAAGATTCATTGCTGGGGTGGTGGAGGCATTGTGGCTGACTCTGATGCGGAAGATGAATACCAAGAAATTCTTGATAAAGTCGGTCTTTTGTTGGAATACTAATTTTTTAGGTATATAAAAGTATCTACATCTAGCTTGTTCTTAAAATTTTAGAAATTTATTTCTCGTATGCTTGCCTTAATGAACTCAATTTTTAGGGAATCAAAATCATTAACTGATGGAAACTGAGGGAATTCTTCTGTTACGTGCTTTGGCGCATGAAAAAGAATTCCAACATCTGCCTCGGTGAGCATTGTTGTATCGTTATATGAATCTCCTGCAGCAATAGTTCGATAATACATACTCTTGAAACCTACGATTGCTTGGCGTTTAGGATTTGCTTGCCTTAACTTATAACCTATTAGCTTGTTATCGTCACCGACCTGCAATTGATGACAAAATAAAGCTGGATATCCAAGCTTTTTCATGAAAGGTTGGGCAAATTCATAGAAGGTATCTGAGAGTATAACGACTTGAAATCGCTCACGTAGCCAATCAAGAAAATCTTTTGAGCCATCTAGTGGAGATAAAGTGTTTATAACCTCCTGTATTTCTGTTAATCCAAGATTATTTTTATTAAGAATATCGAGTCTATACCTCATCAGAATATCATAATCAGGTTCGTCACGAGTTGTTCTTTTAAGCTCATCGATACCAGTTTTTTTTGCAAATTCTACCCATATTTCTGGGACCAAGACACCTTCTAAGTCTAAACACGCAATTTCCACAAGCTACACCTCTGGTACAAAATAAAGAGACTGTAAATTTATTGAGTATGCAAGCCACACTCTCTGTTTCCGTAAACCTTTGTTGGATCATAGTAATCATTTTCGTTAGGTAAACTATGATCTTTTAGATAACTATCTAAATCCCTATCTGTCCAATGGAAAAAAGGGCTAACCTTAATGATCCCGTCCCCACTTTGGCTAACAATATCTAATGTATCCCTAAACTGTGTTTGCCCTTTTCGTAAATTGGTAAACCAAAGATTAGGTTGATGCTCTTCAATTGCACGTTTAAAAGGTTCTAGTTTAACCTGATCAGTAAAAATTGAGTGGAGATCACTATCGATATCTGGGATACCACCCATAACTATATTACGGTGAGCAGCCGATTGCCGAGGAACATATAGAGAAATATTTAACGATAATTCTGAAATCAAAGTCTCGGCATGCTTATATGTGGCGTCGGTATTATATCCTGAATCACACCATATGACTGGAATAGTAGGTAAGACTCTTACACAAACATGTATCAATGCAGCCTCATAAGGTCTAAAATTAGTTGTTACTATAGGCTTATCGGCTTGACTGAAAGCCCATTTGACAATACTTTCTGGGGTTTCTTCTCTAAGCTCTTTATTTATTTTATTTAAATCCAATGACATAAATTTCTCTTACATGATAGGTAAATTACAAAGTTCTGAATCAATGAATTTTAACTTATTTCAAACATAACTAACAGTAAGCTCGATTTAAAAATTTTTAAATATAAAAACTATTGCTTTGAAGACTAGATATAAATTGTTAAGGTTGCCACCTATGAAATAGATTGGAATTTTAGATGCCATTAGAATTTATACTTTATGCTGCTTCAGGAGCTTTTGTTGGGCTCATTATTGGCATGACCGGGGTTGGTGGAGGTTCATTAATGACCCCCCTTTTGATTCTTTTTGGAGTTCCTTACAACGTTGCTATTGGGACAGATCTTCTTTATGCCTCAATAACAAAATCAAGCGGTGTATTTGCACATGCTAAGCAGAAAAGCATTAATTGGATTTTAGTCGGATGGTTAGCTGCTGGTAGTATACCAGCAGCTATCGTAACAGTTATTTTTCTTGATCTGGTTTTTACTAATGCAGATGAATATCAGTCACTATTAACGACAACCTTAGGGGTAATGTTAGTCTTAACGGCACTTGTAATTCTATTTAACCGTTATCTAAGAGATATTGCTGGAGAAACCTTTGTCACTCAAAACTTGTCTTTTGATAAAAATAAAAAATATATAACCTTTTTTTTAGGTATAGTCTTGGGAGTTTTTGTTACACTTTCTTCAGTTGGTGCTGGAGCGTTTTGTGCAGCATTATTATTAATGCTTTATCCCAAATTAACTCCATTACATATAATAGGAACAGACATTGCGCATGCTGTTCCTTTAACTTTAATAGCGGGTTTAAGTCATCTATTTCTTCTTGGAAACGTTGATTTAGTTTTACTTATAAGTTTATTATTTGGATCACTTCCTGCTATCCATTTAGGGGCAAAACTAGCTGCCAGGATACCCAGCGAAATTCTTCAACCTTTTTTAGCAGTGATTTTGCTAGGAATAGGTCTCAAGTTTATAGTTTTCTGATGGAATTTTTAGGCTAGTTATGATTTTTCATTAGCAATTCCGTGTGGAACGTGACCTGTAGCGACATGTGATTTTGCTGAATCACAATGTTTTTGTTGATCATCAAAAAAGACATCTGCCCCATACGACTTAAGAAATTGGCCTTTCTCTAATCCACCAAGGAACAATGACTCATCAATCCTAATGTCCCAAGCTCTTAGAGTTCTTATGACGCGCTCGTGAGCTGGGGCGGATCTTGCAGTAACCAGCGCTGTTCTTATGGGGCAGGCTTTCTCTGAAAACTCTGCTTGTAATATTTGTAGGGCGTATAAAAAATTTTTAAAAGGACCTCCATCCATAGGTTTTTTAGCCGATATTTTCTCATTCTCAGTAAAAGCATCAAGACCGTCTTGTTTATATATTCTTTCAGAGGCATCAGAAAATAATACTGCATCCCCATCAAAAGCGAAACGGATCTCGTTCCCGGATTTTTCTTGAACTTTTGATGACAGTAAAGTTGCAGCAGCAACACCACTATTTAAAGCATTACGAACATCTTCAGCGTTGTTAGATAAGAAAAGATGGCACCCAAAGGCTGAAACATATCGATATGGACTTTCTCCACCACAAAAAGCTGCACGCGTAATATTTAACTTATAATGCTCTATTGAATTGAATACCCTTAGTCCAGAATCAGCGGAGTTTCGGGATAATAAAATCACTTCAACTCTTGGTTCTCCACCTAAATTTTCATTGATTTTTAACAGTTTCTTTACCAAAGGAAATGCTTCACCCGGATCAAGGACCTCATCTTCGTGTTCTACTTGGTATTGAAAATAAGCATCTAATCCTTTATCTTGGAAGATCTTATGGCTTTCATCGAGATTAAATAATGCTCGGGAAGATATAGCTATAACTAATTTATCACCAAATTTTACTGGCACTATCTATGTCCTTATAACTAAGAAAATATCCTCTTATATTTACAACCAAAAAAATCCAGAATTTGAAATTATTAAGTTTTCTTGATAGTCCCCTTTGGTAATACTGCATGAACTGAAGCTCTTTGAAATCTTAATTCTACATTGGAGGATGCCTGTATTGTTATATATAAGTCATCAATGGAATTTATTTTACCTAGCAAACCACTGTTCATTACTATCTCATCGCCCTTTTTCAAAGATTCGGTAAGCTCTTTATGCTCTTTAGCTCTTTTCCTTTGTGGGCGTATAATGAGAAAATACATAAATACAAATAAACCACCAAACATTAAAAGCGTGTAAAGAGGATTTGGCTCCTGAGCAACTGGTGCAGGTGCAGCGAGGGCAACCTGAAAAATATCTAAAGACATTGACTTTCCTCAATAAATTGTTGTTCGTATTTTTTGGTTAAATTAGAAAAAAAATAGTTATCCCATATGTAATGTTTACAATCAAGCTATGATAAATTATTTTTTATCCACAATAGTACCTCTTGATCATGTTTTTTGGTATTAACTTTATCGATGACATGGGCAATGAAACCCTTTTTATCAATTATAAAGGTTGTTCTTAATACTCCATTGTACTCTTTACCCATAAATTTTTTTAAACCCCAGCAGCCGTACAATTCTATAGCAGCTTTACCTTCATCAGAGAGCAAGTCAAAATTTAACTCTTGTTTTTCTTCAAAGCGCGCGAGCCTTGAAGTATTATCCGGGCTAATTCCAATTACAACTGTATCGAGTTGCTTAAACTCGGTAAAGCTATCCCTAATACCACAAGCTTGAACAGTGCAACCAGGGGTCATTGCTTTAGGATAAAAATATAAAACAACATTTTTTTTTCCAAAAAAATCAGAAAGACTGATAGTCTCATTGCGCTGATTAAGTAATTTAAAGTTTGGAGCATTTACGCCCACTTGAAGTAAAGTCATATAAATCTCATCGTTAACCTTATTAAAAAATTATTATAGTTATAAAAAGTTTTCTTATAACCATAAAGCTAGTTTTATAAAAAAATAACTTTAGAATAATTATGGAAGTAAATGTTTTACGGCATCTCTTTCCTCAATTAATTCTTTTTCTGTCGTAGTCATTTTTTTTCTTGAAAACTCATTAATCTCAAGATTACTTACAATCTTCCAGTCTCCGTCCTTGCAGACACAGGGAAATGAGTAAATTAATCCTTCGGTAATACCATAACTGCCATCACTATATACCCCCATACTTACCCAATCATCAGTAGTAGTGCCAAGCGCCCAGTCACGCATATGATCAATTGCGGCATTTGCAGCTGATGCTGCAGATGAAGCACCTCGAGCTTTAATTATAGCTGCACCTCTTTGTTGAACAGTCGGGATAAAATTTTCTTCATACCATTCCTGTTTTATCAAAGACGTTGCAGTTTCTTTAGATATACTACAGTGATATATATCAGGATACTGTGTAGCTGAATGGTTACCCCAAACTGACATTCGACAAATATCATTGATCTTTTTATCTGTTTTTTGAGCAATTTGTATCTTAGCTCGATTATGATCTAGACGCATCATTGCAGTAAATTGACGTGGGTTTATATTAGGCGCGTTTCTTTGTGCAATAAGTGCATTTGTATTTGCCGGGTTTCCTACTACTAATACTTTAATGTCACTAGATGCATTTTGATTTATAGCTTTACCTTGCACAGAAAAAATTGCAGCATTTGCTTCAAGTAAGTCTTTTCTTTCCATTCCGGGGCCTCTTGGTCGCGCACCCACCAAAAGTGCATAATCAGCGTCTTTGAAAGCGATATTAGGATCATCAGTGCAGACCATACCCGAAAGTTGTGGGAAAGCACAATCATCTAACTCCATAGCGACACCCCTAAGAGCTTCTAGTGCTGGGGTTATTTCTAACATTTGAAGAATTACAGGTTGATCTGTACCCAACATTTGACCAGAAGCAATTCGAAAAAGTAAGGAGTAGCTAATTTGACCAGCTGCTCCAGTTACAGCAATACGAACAGGTTCCTTCACGACATATCTCCATTAAAAGTTAATTTAGTATGTGCCGCATTATAAGCGAGTAAGATAAAATTTCACTTATTTAGGAAGATAAATCAAAGAAAACGTAAGGTCTTAACAAAATTTGAGTAAATTTAATATATTGAAAATAGATTTAAGTAATTAAAAATATTTATTTACTATTTTTTCTTATACGATTTATAACTAGGCTCATATCATTTATGATTTGATTTACAGGGATGGATACATACTCAAAATTATAATAGTCCTCGGTTATAATATATTCGTTCCATATAATAATATCTAGATCGATTATTCTTGGGCCCGCTTTAATCGGCCCTCTCTTTCGACCCATGGTGTTTTCTATAGTCTTTAGAGATAAGTTAAAGTCTTCATATGGTAGATTGGTAGAGACAAAGAAGGCTGTATTAAAAAAATTTGCTTGATTCAAATATCCTACTGGTGTCGTCTCGATTGAATCTGCAGCTAAAATAAAAGTCGTCTCTAGAGACAAAATTTCTTGTGATTTTTTAATGTTAGGCAAAGGGTCGATATTTGAACCCACAGAGATAATCACATGATTTTTTTCTTCATTATTTATGTGCATTGGTCACTCTCACCATCAAATTGTTCAGCATTTTGTCCCTGATGATTAATCCCCTCCCCTCCATCGACGACCAATATTTGCCCCGTAATAAAATCATTATTTATTATGTATTGCATAGCTTTAATTAAGTGCTCTACCTCCCCTTGCGTTTTCAAAGGAATGCCCTCAACTCTCCATGCCAAGTAGTCTGACGTTCTTTGATCCCCAGGTAAAATTACACCCGGTGCTATAGCATTTATTCGGATATTTGGTGCGTACTCAATAGCAGCGATGCGTGTGAAATCAGCAAGTGATTTTTTTGATAACAAATATGCAGCGTAGCTAAACTGCTGAAAGGCAATTTTATTATCTAAAATATTTATCACCTGCCCTTTTATATCAGCATTTTCAGAGCAAAACTCAGCGAAAGCTTTAGTCAACATGAAGGGTGCGAAGATATTTACTGTAAATTGCCTCTTAAGTATCTCAAAATTGGTATTTGCAATACTTGCCGCATCATATACAGAAGCGCTATTTACCAAAACTGAGGTATTGGGGTATTTGTCGACTACCTCGGATATAAGTGAGGTAGGGTCTACTGAAGTTAAATCAGCTTGAAAAAGGGTACACGAAACACCAAGTTTTTCAATTGTTTTTTTTGCTGAACTGGCCTCTTTAGCAGAGCCATTATAGTGAAGCGCAATATTGTAACCTATGCTCGCTAAATATCTTGAAAAAGCTAAACCTAATCTTATAGCACCGCCGGTTATAAGAGCTGCTGGACGTGTTTTTTTGCTCATGTGTATTAATCCATTGTAGGTAGATAAAAGAAATTCATCTGGTTAGAAATATTAATCATTGGAAATTATAAGCATATTGGAAATAAAAAGCATTCTCATTGGTAATTCATTTTGATCACACCACTCTCTATTTTTCCAACTTAAATTAGGCATAATAAAATATTTTTATATTTTGTATTTTATGGGACATTCAAGATGTTAAATTGTTACACTTATAAGAGAAGTTGATAATTTAGATACGGTGGATAATGACAATAAACCTGCGACTGATTTTTTTAATCCAATTTCTAATGCTTTGCATTGTTGCCCACGCTGACCAGGAAAAAATTAGTGCGTCAGACTACCTAACTTTCAGTACAAATCAAGCAGAGACCTCTTCAGAAATACTCAGAAAGCTCACTACTCATCATTTTAAAAAACAGAAAGTGAACGATCAATTCTCAAAAAAATTCCTCTCAGAGTATTTAGAAGTATTAGATCCAACAAAAAGCTATTTTATCCAAAAAGATATCGATGAATTTAAAAAGTGGGAATACATGCTTGATGATATGCTGCTAAAGAAAGATCTTAGTGTAGGCTTTTCAATATTTAATCGCTTCAAAAGTAGAGTAATAGATCAACTGCAAGTTAATATAAATTTGCTTGAAAGTGACTTCGAATTTGACCTTACAAAAAATGAAATTATTACTCTAGATATTGAGAAAGCAAAATGGCAGTTGACAAAAAAAAGTTCTGACCTTCACTGGCGAAAAAAAATGAAAGAAGCCTATCTCAGATTGATATTAAATGACAAGGAGCCTAAAGCAGCTAGGGAGTTATTAATAAAAAGATATAAAAATCAAAAAAAACGCTTGAATCAAAATGATAGTGAGGATGTATTTCAAATTTATATGTCTGCTTTAACGGGAATGTTTGATCCACATACTAGTTATTTGTCACCAAAATCAATGGAAAATTTCCGTATTTCTATGTCCTTGTCACTAACAGGTATTGGTGCTGTTCTAGAGTTGGACGGCGAATATACATCGATTGTAAGTATAATAAAGGGTGGGCCTGCTGAAAAACAGGGCATATTAAAAACAGGTGACAAGATTATTAGTGTTGCTCAAAACGATGCTGACTTCGTTGATGTTGTCGGGTGGCAACTTGATGACGTAGTTGAGCTAATTAGAGGGGAAAAGGATAGCCTCGTAAAACTAGAAATAATTCCATCTAGGACAGATTTGGCAGGGAACACGCAAATAATAGAGCTTATAAGAGATAAGGTTAAACTCGAGGAACAAGCAGCAAAATCAGGCGTTATTGATGTAGTAAGCGGGAAGAATTCTCACAAATTTGGAGTTATAGAAATACCAGCATTTTATCTTGATGTTGAGGCCCTTTATAATAATGAGCCAGATTTTAAAAGTACTACAAAAGATGTTGTTCGACTTATAAACGATCTACATTTTAAAAAAAATGTGGACGGAATTATTCTTGACTTAAGAAATAATGGAGGTGGCTTTCTTCAAGAAGCTAAAATGCTCACTGATTTATTCATTGGAAAAGGTCCTATCGTACAGGTTAAAAATACAAATAATCATATATCTAAAGCCCACCAATCAAGATCCAATATATATTATAAAGGACCTATATTGGTTTTAATTAACCGTTTGAGTGCCTCAGCTTCAGAAATTTTTGCTGGAGCAATTCAGGATTATGGTCGAGGTATAATTGTGGGGACAAGAAGTTATGGTAAAGGAACAGTCCAGGTACAAATGCCCCTAGAACAAGGTCAAATAAAGCTAACAGAGTCTAAATTTTATCGTGTTTCTGGAGAGAGCACCCAGCTTCTTGGTGTTACTCCTGATATTGAATTACCATCTATATATGATATAGATGATATTGGCGAAAGTGCACTTAATAATTCTCTACCCTGGGATACAATTTCTCCAGCTAAGCATAGCATCTACTGGAGTGAATTATTGAAGGCACCGCCTCTCAAAATGTTGAGAGCAGCTCACAAAAAAAGGCTTTTAGTTGATCCTGACCTAATCTATCTAAATGAAGAGTTAAATTTAATAAAAAAAAGAGGCTCATTAAAAGAAGTTTCACTTAACGAAGCAGAACGAAGACTTCAATTAGAAGAATATGATAGCAGTATGTTGGCTCTGGAGAATAAAAGACGTGCTGCTAAATACCAGAGTGAATATGATACTATCGAAGAATGGCAGTCAGCTGTAGAGGCCAAGAAAGAATCTATTAAAGCTGATAAAAATGTAATTTCCACCGAAAATGATCCAATTCTGCATGAGGCTGGTAATATTTTTTCAGACTATATAAATCATGTATTCTCATCATTGTCTAGCTATGGTCATGAATCAAACTTAATGAGTCCCTGATATGAAAATTATATCTTTTAACGTTAATGGTCTAAGAGCCAGATTACATCAAATTAAAGCCGTTATAGAAAAACATCAACCAGATATAATTGGTATACAAGAAACAAAGGTGTCAGATGATCAATTCCCGCTTCAGGATATAAAAAGGCTTGGTTATGACGTGATATTTCATGGACAAAAGGGGCATTATGGAGTTGCTCTAATGTTTCGAGTACCTCTACTAAATTCACAAAAAGGTTTCCCGAGCGACGACGAGACTAGTCAAAAAAGACTAATAGTTGGGGATTTCAGGTACAAGAATCAAAAAATAACAATTTTTAATGGATACTTCCCTCAAGGAGAGAGCCGCTCACACGAAAAAAAATTTCCATGCAAAGAAAGATTTTATCTTGATCTACAAAATTATCTAGAAACTAACCATACAGTTGATGACTTAATATTAGTTATTGGTGATATGAACGTAGCTCCACTTGATAAGGATATTGGTATAGGTGAAGAAAATATGAAACGGTGGCTTCGAACAGGTAAGTGTTGCTTCCTCCCTGAGGAGAGAGACTGGTTAAACAAGCTTAAAAATTTTGGTCTTATCGATACATTCGAACGAGACCACCCTGAACAGCCTGATAGGTATAGTTGGTTTGATTATAGAAGTCGAGGTTTTGAAATGGCGCCCAAGCGAGGACTAAGAATTGATTTGATTTTGGCATCTAAATCACTAATTGAAGCATGCAAGGAGACGGGTATTGATCATCAGATCAGGAGCATGGAAAAGCCATCTGATCATTGTCCTATTTGGATTTCTCTAAATAACTAACTTCTGGTCTAGCTCTGGAACGACCTCAAATAAGTCTGCGACAAGACCATAATCTGCGTTTTGAAATATAGGGGCGTCAGGATCCTTATTTATGGCAACAATAACTTTACTATCTTTCATTCCAGCAAGATGTTGAATTGCTCCTGAAATTCCAACAGCAATGTACAAGTCAGGGGCAACTATTTTTCCAGTTTGTCCTACCTGCATATCATTTGGTGCAAACCCAGAATCTACTGCAGCCCTTGAAGCACCGACTGCTCCACCGAACTTATCTGCTAGATTCTCAAGAAGCTTAAAGTTTTCCTCATTTAACATACCACGGCCACCAGAAATGACGACTCTTGCTGAGGTTAACTCCGGTCTTTCGGATGACGAAATTTCGTTTTTGACAAATTCTGATTTTTTTAAGTTAAAAGATTCTTCTAAAGATTCAATTGGAGCAGACGAAGTACTAATTGATGCAGGTTCGAACGCAGTAGCCCTTATTGTCATAAATTTGATTTTATCTATACTTTGTATTGTTGCTATAACATTTCCCGCATAAATAGGTCTTTTAAAAGTATCCTCATTGACAATGGAAATGACGTCAGATATCGGTTGAGAATCGACTAGTGCAGCAGCTCTTGGAATAATGTTTTTTCCCGTAGTGGTTGCAGCCATAAGAATATATGAATATTCAGCTGCTATTTTTTGTATTATTGGGGCAATATTTTCTGCAAGCTGATTTTCATAGGCTACACAATCCGCCACAATAACCCTAGCAACCCCTTCAATTTTTGAAGCATTTGAACCAGCGCTACCGCAATTCAAGCCAGTCACTAAAAGATCAATAGAATTTCCTAATTCACGTGCAGCAGTAATTGCATGCATTGTGCTCTCTTTAATATCATTATTATCATGCTCTGAAATAACTAAAATATTCATCGTATTACCTTGGCTTCATTTCTTAATTTTTCTAAAAGCTCATCAACGCTACTAACTTTAATTCCTTCCGATCGCTCAGGAGGTAAATCAACACTAATAATAGAAATTCGGGGGGAAACATCAACACCAAGCTCTTCAGGTGTTGTTTCATTAATCGGCTTTTTTTTTGCCTTCATAATATTCGGTAGTGAAGCATACCTTGGCTCATTTAATCTTAAATCTGAAGTGATGACAGCCGGCAAAGTAAGCTTTAATGTCTGAAATCCACCATCAATTTCTCTTGTAACAGTTGCATGAGTGGAGTTTACAGTAAGCTCAGACGCAAATGTTCCTTGGGGCAAATTAGTTAGTGCAGCGAACATTTGACCTGTTTGGTTGTTATCGCCATCAATAGATTGCTTACCCATCAAGATAATATCTGGTTGCTCTTGCTCAAATATCTTTTTTAAACATTTAGCTACCCCTAAAGGCTGAAGCTCTGTGCCGCTATCAGTTTTAATAAGTAACCCTCTATCAGCACCAATAGCAAGAGCTGCGCGAATTTGCTCTTGTGCTTCTTTTGGTCCTATAGATACAACGATTATTTCTTCTATATTACCCTTTTCTTTTAGTCGAACGGCTTCCTCTACAGCAATTTCACAAAAAGGATTCATTGACATCTTGAGGTTATTAAGATTTACACCTGTATTATCATCTTTTGGACTGACTTTTACGTTATAATCCACTACACGTTTTATACAAACTAATGCTTTCATTCAAAAAAACCTTTTGTATTGTCACAGCGTATGAGTTAGTCATTATAAATTATATAACTCTTATCCTAAAGGCCTATAATATTGTTTTCAAACCCAATTAAAATATTTATTACATATTCTATTATCTATATCAATATTTTTTGATATAGATAATAGAATATGATAGAATAGTTATAAAAATATTAGAAGATATTTAGTAAAGGAGCGCTCAATGGAGCGGGAACATATAGAATATGATGTGATTATAGTTGGCGCTGGGCCATCTGGACTATCAGCAGCATGTCGTCTAAAACAGCTAAGACCGGAAACTTCTGTAGTTGTTGTAGAAAAAGGCTCTGAGGTTGGCGCTCATATACTTTCTGGAGCTGTTTTGGAGCCAACTGCTTTAAATGAATTATTTCCTGATTGGAAAAATTTAGGTGCGCCAGTTAAAACTCCTGTGAGTCAAGATCAACTTTACTTTTTTACCGAGACTAAATCGATCAAGATACCTCATTTTCTTGCCCCAAAAACTATGAGGAATGAAGGTAACTTCATCATCAGTTTAGGTAACCTGTGTCGCTGGTTGGCTAAGCAAGCGGAGGTATTAGGTGTTGATATTTTTCCAGGTTTTTCTGCTTCTAGTCTTCTATATTCAAGCGATGATTCTGTGGCTGGTATCATAACTGGCGATATGGGAATAGATTCTAATAAAGAAAAAAAATCCTCTTTTTCTCGGGGAATGGAAATTCGAGGAAAATGCACAATTCTATCAGAAGGATGTAGAGGTCATTTAGGTAAAGAAATTATTAAAAAATTCTCTTTAGACGAAGGTTGTGATCCACAGCATTATGGTTTAGGTATCAAAGAGTTATGGTCTATTCCTGATAATTTGCATAAACCTGGTTTAATTTTACATAGTGCTGGTTGGCCCCTAAGTGAAAGTAAGTCTAATGGGGGTGGATTCCTTTACCATGCAGAGGACTGTCAAGTAATGGTTGGCTTGATCACCGATTTATCTTATGAAAATCCTCATCTTAATCCTTATGAAGAATTTCAGCGTTATAAACATCATCCAGAAATATCTAAGTTCTTATCTGGAGGTAAGAGAATATCTTATGGTGCCAAAGCTTTAGCAAAAGGAGGTGTTCAATCACAGCCTAGAATGAACTTTCCAGGTGGTATAATAATAGGTGATAACGCCGGTACTCTGAATAATGCAAAAATAAAAGGTATCCACTGTGCAATGAAATCGGGGATGGTTGCCGCAGAGTCGATTGTAGACTCTATAGACACCCAAAGTAAAAGCTTTAATGTAAATCTTTTTTCAGTTTCATATAAAAAAAGTTGGGCATACAAAGAACTTTTATTACAGAGGAACTTTGGCCCCGCTCAACATAAATGGGGAAATATACTAGGGTCTGCTTTTGCTTTTTTAGATATAAATATATTTAACGGTAAGTTGCCTTGGACTTTAAGAGATCGAGATCCAGATCACACGAAACTTAAGTCAGCTTCAACAATGAAGACTATTGTATACAAAAAACCTGATAACATAATTAGCTTCGATAAGTTATCCTCTGTATATCTATCAAACACTAATCATGAGGAAGATCAGCCCAACCACCTCATACTTAGAGACCAAGAATTGCCCTTATCCTATAATTTACCAGTCTTTAATGAGCCCGCTCAGAGATACTGCCCTGCAGGTGTTTATGAGGTCCTCACAAATGATGATGGATCTAAAAAATTTCAAATAAATTCACAAAACTGTGTGCACTGTAAAACTTGCGATATCAAGGAGCCATCTCAGAATATAAATTGGATTACCCCAGAGGGTGGTGGTGGCCCAAATTACCCAAATATGTGAAAGTCATATTAAAGATTATCAGCAATGATTAGGTATTAATGTCTATTTTATTGTTTAAGAGTTCGCCCCATGCTTGAGCCTATATTTGAGATAAATTCTAAGAACTCTATTTCTTTACTTGCGTCTAACTGAAATTTTCCGTCCACACATCGGTCTATAATAATATCAACAAAAGAAATGTATGCGAAATGATAATATGTTGCTGGAAAATCTTTTAAGCGGCCTGCTTTAATTAAGGATTTTATTGAAGAGATAATATAAGCGTCCAAGCCCTCTTTGAGTGCTCTTATTTCAGTAGAAGTCTCCTCTAACTTTACATTATTTTCTAATATCATTATTAAATTGCGAACCAATCGATCTAGAGATGGATCAAAGAGACGTAAAGAAAAGTATTTGCGCACTACACCAAAAGGATTTTTTTTATCTACCTCTTTATTTATATATATTTGGATGCTGTCACAGATATTTTTTTGATAATCAGCAACAATTCTCATTAAAATTTCAGTTTTTGAGAGAAAGTGTTTATATATAGTGCCTTTGCCAATACAAGCGTGATCGGCAATTAATGAGATTGTGACACTTTCTAACCCTTTTTCTTTCAATAACGATATAGCGCTATCCCTAATAGCAATCTCTCTGGCTATAAATCTTTTCTTTTTTTCACGAAGTTTATCAATGCTGTTATCAATTTTTTTCATAATGAAGCAGTCTAAATCAGCTGTTTAAAATTAACTATTTTAAAAATGTACAATATATGAACGATAATATAATTTTGTTTTAATATATGGGATATTCAATTTCTTTATCTTTGTTATTAATATTATCATCTATGTTTTTTTTTAAAAACCATCTACGCCACTGTACTTCAGACTTACATTGATAATATTTCGCTTTCATCTCATTTGCAGCCTGATGACAACCAACTGTAGTCATAAAGTTAGTTTTTATAAGAGTGCTTTGTTCGTCAAAGAACTCTTCTTTTGTGTATAGGTCATATGTTGGGTACCAACATATGACTGTAACTATGACTAACCAGTAAAATATATACTTCATTTTGGATTCCTATTTCAGCTATAAATAATTAAGCTCAGTATTGCTAAACTCCTTAACTAATAGCTAATTCTTTATCTTTTAACCAAAAAATAGCAAGAAGAAAAGCAATAAGGGTCGAAATAGCAGCGTAATTGAAAGCAAATACAGGAGATATTCCCCAAGCTAATCCTCCCGTATAGGAGCCTATTGCCCCACCAGCACCGTAGCAGCATGAACTATAGAGTGCTTGAGCTTTACCCTGAGATCTACTATCGAAAAGACGTCGAACACATTCAATACAGGCTGCGTGAAAAGCTGCAAATGTAAAAGCATGAAAAATTTGAGCTATCACCAGAAATATTAAGTTTTCAATTTGATAACCAATTATCAGCCAACGTACGACACCAAGGACTAAACAAAAAAGAATAATTTTTCGTACACCAAAATGCATAAGGAATCGATACATCAACAAGAATATAAGGATTTCTGCTATAACCCCAATTGACCAAATAACACCTATTTCTGCACGACTATAGCCATGAGATTCTAGAAAAATACTAAAAAAACTATAGTAAACGCCATGAGATAACTGCACAAGCAAACCAACCAATAGAAATATAAAAACAATACGTCGAGTTGCTAAAAGTATAAATCCATTAAAATTTTCATCATTAGACTTATATAAAATTGGTTTTGGCAAAAAAATACTTGCTATAAATATGCCAATTAACAGCAATAAACCCACAATAGGGAGTGTTTCTATATCTTTTGTATCAAACCACAAACCTCCACCAAGAACTGAAATTATAAAGCCGATAGATCCCCATAGTCTAATTCGTCCGTATGCCTCTGGAGATTTCTCAAGATAACTTACAGTTATCACCTCATGCTGAGGCAAAATAGCATTCCAAAAAAAACTATATCCAATCATTACTAATGCGATAGACCAAAATCGCTGATCAAAAAAAATTCCGAGAAAGAAAATACAAGATAAGAAGGCCCCTATTCTTATGACAGCGAGCCGTCTACCAGTAAAATCAGCCAACCAACCCCAAATATTAGGCGCAATTATTTTTGTAGCCATCGGCATAGCTAGCAAAATACCTATATCAGAGATAGTGAAACCTTTCGAATATAAATATAAAGACCAATATGGGTGAAGGGCTCCGAGTAGCGCAAAAAAACAAAAATAAAACGCTGATAAGCGCCAATACGGTAAGGATGGGGTAATGATTTTTTCCAAAACTTAGAGGCTCTGATATTATGATTTTTTTACGATATCAAAATTTTGGGCCCTATGTCTAAGAAGGTGATCCATAATTATGATAGCCAACATTGCTTCAGCGATTGGTGTAGCTCTAATGCCCACACAAGGGTCATGTCTGCCTTTTGTAACCACCTCTATTGCATTGCCATTCACATCGATTGAGCGTCCAGGTATTCGAAGACTACTAGTTGGCTTGAGAGCTATGCTGGCCAATATATCTTGTCCAGTAGAAATTCCCCCTAAAACACCCCCTGCGTTATTAGACGCAAATCCACTTTCTAATATCTCGTCACGGTGTATACTACCAACTTGTTCAATAGCACTGAAACCAGACCCTATTTCAACACCCTTAACGGCATTAATGCTCATCAATGCGTGAGCTATATCTGCATCTAAGCGATCAAAAACTGGTTCGCCAAGGCCAATTGGCATATTAGTTGCCATTACATTTATCCTAGCGCCAATGGAGTCACCTTTTTTTTGTAAGGCCTGCATATAAAGCTCCATCTCTTCGACTTTACCAGGATCTGGGCAGAAAAAAGGATTTTTTTCAACCTCCTCTAAAATGATCTTCTCTGCCTTAATGGGACCCAGTTGCGACAAATAGCCTTTTATCTTTACTCCCATATTTTCACATAGGTACTTTTTTGCTATAGCCCCAGCTGCAACTCTCATTGCCGTTTCTCTTGCAGATGATCTACCTCCACCCCTATAGTCACGTAATCCAAATTTTTTATAATATGAAAAATCTGCATGAGCTGGCCTAAACTGATCCTTTATATTTGAGTAATCTTTTGAACGCTGGTCATTATTTTCGATTATAAGACCAATAGGAGTGCCTGTTGTCTTTCCTTCAAATACCCCGGACAGTATTTTGATCTGGTCACTTTCCATACGCTGTGTAGTATAACGAGACTTTCCTGGTTTTCGCCGATCAAGGTCAAATTGAATTTCATCTTCTGAAATAAACAATCCTGGCGGGCAGCCATCAATTATGCAACCCAATGATTTCCCGTGACTTTCACCGAAAGTAGTTACAGCAAATAACTTTCCAATACTATTACCTGACATAAGTAGGTCCATATTTTTTATTTAACAATATCATAATGTTGGCAACCCGTAGATATTTTTCTTTAGCATATTATAAACAATTAATTAAATATCACTGCATAGTAAATGGCTCTTTGATAAATTTTAGTATTTTTTCTTGGTCGACAGCGCAGTTAGGTAATAAATTATATTAAAATATTAATTTATTATGTAAAATTAAAGACTAATAAATACATATAATTAATTATCAATTAACTAAATAAAGAGAGCAATAAATGACTGCAGAGCACTTCAAAAAAATTATTGAGTCTATAGGTGAAGATATTGGCAGACCGGGGTTGATTGATACACCAAAAAGGGCATCTAAAGCTTTTAGTTTTTTAACTAAAGGCTACAAAGAGGATCTTGATACGGTCATAAATAACGCACTCTTTCCCTCTGAATCCACTGAGATGGTTGTGGTAAAGGATATTGAATTATACTCAATGTGTGAGCATCATTTACTCCCATTTATCGGAAAGTGCCATGTAGCCTATATCCCTAATGGTATGGTTTTAGGTTTATCAAAAGTCGCACGTATCGTTGATATGTATGCAAGGAGGCTACAGATTCAAGAAAATTTGGTAAATCAAGTAGCGCAAACTATAGAAAGAGTAACTGATGCAACTGGAGTTGCTGTAATAATAGAGGCTAAGCATATGTGTATGATGATGAGGGGTGTTGAAAAGCAAAACTCTAGTATGAAAACCTCAGCCATGTTAGGTTGTTTTCGTGATCAGCAAGCCACCAGAAACGAATTTCTGTCACTTATAAGTAATTAATTATTCTTTTTTGTTAACGAAAGAGGGTATGTCATCCCCCTCGTTTAATGTTGAGGTTTCATTAACTTTTCCTTCTGATGCTTGGGATTTCGGCCAATCTGAGAAAGGGAATGGTTTTTCATCTTTGTTATAAGTTATAAAAAGAAATGCATGGTAAGTCCATATAGAAATTGCTTCACCTGCATTTTTTAAATTTTCGTTTAGAGAGCCAGTAAAGATCAGCAATATGAATTGTAGAGCACCTATCACTATTAAAATAAGGCGTGAAAAAAAAGATAAGAATCCAAATAAAATCATGAAAATACCGCGTATCCACCTATCCAAATCAAGAATATTTGTCTTTTTTTCCACTTAAACCCCCTATTTTTTTTAAAATTTAAAATAATATAAAATTATCTTCCAAAAAACTCAACATCAGTATTTTGATCAGCAAGCATCATTATCTTAAGCCCCTCCTCCACTGGCTGACTATTAAACATCGTTTCATACAACGCAGTTACAATTGGCATATAAACTTTTAATCTTTTAGATTCACTTGCAATCGTACGAACCGTATTTATTCCCTCAGCAACATGTCCAACCTTTTTGACTGCTTCATCAACAGTAAGGCCTTTACCTAAAGCTAATCCAATTTGAAAATTTCTACTCAAAGGGGAAGTGCATGTAACAAAAAGATCTCCCACACCACTTAGTCCAAGAAAAGTCATCGGATTAGCACCCAGGCATGCAGAAAAACGACTCATTTCAGCGAGGCTCCTTGTTATCAAGACACTCATTGTATTTTGACCCATACTCATAGAGGAGGATATCCCTGCTGCTATAGCATATATGTTCTTAAGGGCGCCGGCAATCTCAACGCCAAATCTATCTGAGTTAGCATAAACTCTAAAATAGTGGGAGCTAAGTAACTTCTGGATATCACCGCATACGTCAGAATCATTACATGCAACTACAGTGGCTGTTATTTCTTTAGCTACGATTTCTAAGGCAAGATTAGGTCCACTTATGACGCCAATTTTAGCCTGAGGAAGCTCTTCTTCAAGAACCTCACTCATTAATTTGAATGTCCCCTCTTCGATGCCTTTTGCGGTACTTATTACTCTTGTATTAGCATTAATATATTTTTTTACTTTCTGAGCAAGGTCTCTATATGACTTACTTGGTACAGAAAAAAATATCACATCAGAATCATTTATAGATGATTTAAGATCAGAAGAGAAGGTAATTTTAGAGTCAAGTGTATGGCCAGGCAGATAGTTTGGATTCTGAAAAGATACTGAGCACTGCTTTGCCCTTTTATCGCTTCTCATCCATAAAATTACATGATGACCGTTTTCCGCAATCATGTTTGCTAAGGCAGTTCCAAAACTACCTCCACCCAGAACTACTATTTTACTAAATGAACCCATGAGCCAATTCCAAATTTTTATTGTGGAATTATAGCTCCACTTGACAAACTATAGCTATTAATCAGATTTTTTTTCAAAGAGTAGCCGGTTAAGCCTCTTAACAAATAATGATGGATTTTCTAACTGTTGCCCAGCAGAAAGTGTAGCTTGATCATAAAGTAATTCTGTTAATTCACTGAATTTTTTATCATCAGTTGTCTTTTTGAGTAGATTTACTAAAGAGTGCTTTAAATTAACTTCAAGCCCAGGCAAGTCGTCTTTAACTTCTTGGCCAGCAGAAGCCATCATTTTTTTCATTTGTGGACTTAAAGAATTTTCAGCATAAACTAAGCAAGCAGGGGAATTTGTCAAGCGTTTTGTTTCAGATACACTCTCGACTCTGGACGCTAAATTAGTTTTAATTTTTTCCAAAATTTTTGGAGATTTTTTCTCTTTTTTGCTGCTTTTACCATTAGAGGAATCGAAAATAGTATCATTAAGTTGCCCTTTGGTAATATCCTGTAATGTCTTACCATCGAACTGAAATAAATGTGAAAGGGTCCACTCGTCAAGCCTATCAGTGAGAAGCAAAACTTCTATATCTTTTTTTAGAAAAACTTCCAAATAAGTGCTATTTCGAGCAGTACTTATGTTATCTGCCACGAGAAAATAAATTTTTTCTTGGCTCTGTTGCATGCGAGATATGTAATCAGCAAACGATACTGTTTGCTCTGTATCATCAGTTTTTGTAGATGAATATCTAAACAAGGTAGCAATTCGCTCACGATTTATGAAATCTTCTGCAGGCCCCTCTTTTAATACGCTTCCAAATATATACCAAAAACTCTTATACTGTTCAGGCGATTCTTTAGACATTTTTTCTAGCATATCTAGAACTCTTTTAGTCAGAGCAGATCGCATCGAATCAACGTCTGAATTCCCTTGCAATATTTCACGAGAAATATTTAAAGGAAGATCACTAGAATCAAGAACACCTTTGACAAATCGTAAGTATCTTGGTAGAAATTGTGACGCGTCATCCATTATGAAGGTTCGCTGTATATAGAGCTTCAAGCCCCTTGCAACCTCATAATTATGTAAATCAAATGGAGCACTTGATGGAATGTAAAGCAAGCTTGTGTAATCGAATTTTCCCTCTACTTTGTTATGACTCCAGACTAAAGGATCAAGGACGTCATGAGACAAGTATTTATAAAATTCTTTATACTCTTCATCTTTTATCTCACCTTTACTGCGGGTCCAAAGAGCAGTCGCTGCATTTATTGTTTGATAATCATCTACACTAACTTTCTCAATTTTTGCTTCTTTTGTTTTACTAGTTTTAGTATCGGTATTTCCATCTTTTTCGTCATCAAGAGCAGCTGTTGAGGGAGTTTTTATCTCAATGGGTACAGCGATGTGATCAGAATATTTTTTTATCGTACTTCGAATTCTAAGGTCTGCAGAAAATTCTACTTCCTCTTCTTTTAAATATAGAGTGATAGAAGTTCCTCTGTCTGCCTTTTTTATGTCTTCAAGAGAATATTCTGCATCTCCCTCACAACTCCATCGCACACCTTTTCCTTTGGCTAAACCAGCCTTTCTTGTTTCTACAACTACTTTATCAGCAACGATAAATGCAGAATAAAAACCAACCCCAAATTGACCTATTAGATGAGAATCCTTTTTTTGATCACCACTTAAGTTTTCTAAGAATTGAGCAGTTCCAGATTTTGCAATCGTTCCTAAATTATCTATAACGTCATCACGCGACATCCCAATACCATTATCTTCAATAGTGATAGTACCTGCATCACTATCAGCACTAATTCGAACTTTCAAATCTGGAGAATCTTCAAATAGAGAAGAATCTGAGAG
>MDTG01307635.1_pt1 | contig 24280 bp, 32 predicted proteins | sample 811421 | NCBI WGS metagenome assembly MDTG01 (sample SAMN05326645, study PRJNA326480) | marine metagenome | isolation source: seawater | place: Pacific Ocean: South East | collected 2011
ATATGTCCACCTACTTCTAATTCATAATTTCCAAAATGTTTTTTAGTTCTCCATTCAGGTCCCCATCTTGATCTATAATTTGAAAAAGACATTTAATATAAATATATATACTATTAATATTAAATAATTATTTCCTATAATTATTTTCATGTAACGGATTATTATAATAAACTATTTTTTCATTTTCATCAGTTATACTATAATTATTCCTTACTGTAGTTGCATCACTTAAAATTGATTCATTTGCGTCACTTAAATTTGATTCATTTGTATCACTTATTATTGATTCATTGCTATATGTTCTAAATAAAATAGTAAAACAATATTCAAAACAACACATAGTTACTAATATAAAATAAGAAGAAATCTTTTAAAAATTGTTATTTAAACGCTTATTTTTTTACAAATAACTCTTATGCAAATTGGATTTTCATTTTTATATTTAGCCATATCAATACCTTCATTAATATACATTATTTCAAAATTTTTAAGATTAAGTATATTTTTTAAATAATCTAGATCTGTATAATTTCTATAATGGTCTTTTCCATGAAAAACATCATTATTTTCACCTTTTTTACTCCTTGTTTCGATTACTAAATAACTATTAATATGTATTGAATCTAAAAAAGCAATATGTTTTTCATTTGTAATACTATGAAATGTAAAACGTGAATAAATTAAATCATATTTACTTTTATCCATAGTTACAAAGTCACTTATTGAAAAATCAACATTCTGATTGTTACTTGGTAAAAATCCACAATTATCTACTCCATGCACTTTATATATAGTTGATAATTTATAACTATCTCGTCCATTTCCACAACCACAATCTAATACATTTATTATATTTTTATTTTCAAAATAATTCATAATAAAATTACAAAAATCTGAACAATTATCATATATAATCGATTTATTTAAGTAAAAAGTCTTCCAATAGTTTGTGTCGTCCATATATCAAATATAATATATTATATATATTATAAATGGCCGGTTGTAGACGCAGAAAAGAAGATTTAAATAGATGTCTTAAATATTTTATAAAATTATTAAATGATAATAATATAAATAATTGGTTTATTGGTTATGGAACACTTTTAGGTATTATACGTGGTAATTCATGTATTCATGGAGATGATGATATTGATATTGTTATAGATATAAATAATCGTGACAAACTAATAAATGTATTAAAAAAAAATAATTTATATATTAGATGTGATAAAGGAAACTTTTTAAAAGCACAAAATACCAATATAACAGATCCTTGCATTGTTGAATTCTATATGGCTACAGTTGATGAAAAGGGTAATTTTAATGATACTTGGGAAAAAGTTATTTGGAGTAATTGTTTTAATGAACAAAATGAATTGATTAAATATATGTGGAATGATAATTTATTATATTTACCATTTAATTATGAACAAAAACTAATAAATAGATATGGTAATGACTGGAAAATACCTCAAAATAGTAAAGGTCCAACACCACGAAAATTGTGTATTTAAATTTATAAATATATAAAGATTATTTATAAAGTATAATATATAATGCTAGGAATTATTTTTTTACTAATACTCTGTAATGTAATAGATTGTTCATACAAAGCTGTCGATGAATTAGATGTAGATAAATATGTAGGAGATTGGTATCAAGTCTATCAAGATAAGTTTAATTTAGTTTTTCAAGAGAAAGGAAGCTGTTCAAGAGCTCATTATAAATTATTAGATGATGGTAGAATATCTGTATTAAATGAACAAATTGATGAAGATGGAACAAAAGATGAAATAACAGGTTATGCTTATTATAAAGATGATGATTGTTGTGGTTATTTAACTGTTCAATTAAGAGATATACCCGAAGCACCATATTGGGTATTAGAATTAGGTCCAGTTGTAGATGATTATTATGATTATTCTATAGTTTCTGATAATAAAGGATTATCTTTATACGTATTAGCTAGAGATGTTGATAGATTTTTTAAATTATATAATGATGATGTATTGAATTCGTTAACAGAATTTGGATTTACTAAATTTTTCAATACACCAGTCATAATGGAACAAAACAATTGTACAATGAAATGAAATAATCTTTATTGAAACAAATATAAATAATTAAAATAGAATTAATTATATATATGGTAAAATCACGTAAATTAAATATTAACTATAAAAATAATAAAACTAAAAAAATATATAAGGGTGCTGGAAAAACTACAATTAGAAGTAAAAATAAAAAAGGTAAACAAAAGACTCCTAAAAAAGTGTCTAAAATTGTAAAAACACCTAGAGGTTCTATACAACAAAAATACACCCAACTTAAAATAGCTAAAAAAGAAAAAAACATATTTAATAATTTAAATAAATATGCATTGATTGCTCAAATGCTTACATCAAATATAGACATAAAAGAAATAAGAAGGACAATGAACAATGAAATTCATACTAAAAATAAATCATTTAGAGAAATTGTTGCTCCTAATCCAGATTCAGAATGTAAGTTTGCACAAAAATACGCTAGGCATAAGCTTAATGGATATGAATGCCTTTGTTCCGAATTTATACCAGCTAGAGAAAGAGACCAGTATAATAATGAATATAAAACTAAAGATATCTGGAATAATAATAGTCTTATAGGAAACATGGACATCGACACAATATATGCAGGAATTAAGGGGATACATGATATAAAAAGAGAAATTGGAACAGAAGTAGGGAGTTCTCATGAAAGACCAAAAATAAAAGATAGAACTTTTATTGGAAATCTAAATGAATCAATTGAAAATGACAATAGTAAAACGTATAAATGGGGGTACGTTAGTGCTGGACCTTGTTGGTTATGTGGTGTAAATGTATATCTCTATGTAGATGGTGATAATAAAACACCATGTGGTGAGTGTGAGCATATAGGTGCGATAACAGCCTCAATATTAGCAGGAATGTTAAAGTCACAAAATTTTCCATGGATGGTTTTAAATTATGGAACATCACATGTACATTGTAATCAAGCAAAATCTGATGATATAACAATGAAATTTGTGTATAATATAGCGATGGGAGAAGGTGAATGGAAGTATGATAAGGATACTACACAAAGAATAGTAAAAAACATATTTAATACACCTATTCATAAAAATGAATATGACCCTAATTTTAAAGAATATAAGAATGACTACCGTTCATTATCAAAAGATAAGAAAAATGAAATTATCAATAACATAGAGAATAGAACAAATAAATGGTGTGAAACTGCAAATGAAGTCATGAATACAGACAATATAGATGCATTTAAATATAATTATAATAAATGGTTGAATAAAGATGAGGATAAAAATAAAAAAAAAACTATTAGTAATGGAAGTATAAAACAAAAAGCAATAAGATTTGCAAAAAGAATCGAAAATATGATAATAGAAGCAACAAACAAAACAAGTTCAACTACTGGTGGTGATAATGATAGTGGATTTACAGATCCTATTTTTAAATTTTTTACAGAAAATTTAGTAGATGAAATAAATGCATTACAACAAGAGTATTCAAATTTTTTAGATGAAGATAGTTCAACAACAACTTCAACAGAAACTCGCGCACTTGATACACCAATAGGCAATAGAAGAAGAAATACTAACGCAGATTATACGCCAACACCATTATTAGATCGAAGACAATCAAATATTCAACAACGCATTAATGGTATATTGTCACCAGTTCAAGAGAGAACCACAAGTTCAAGAGAAGGAATACAAGCTGATGCAGAAACAGCACAAAGAACACCACCAAGAAGACCAACAGGAAATGATAAATAGATAAGTTATTGATTTTTTTTTATAAGATATTTTTGACCACATGGACCACAATGGTCTTCGTTAGCACGTTCAATTCTATGAATAACACGTTTATCATAAACAAGATTCCATCTACCAAGAGGCATAGGTTTATCTTTTTTAAATAAAATAATTTGTTTAAATAATCCCATAAGAGTGTTTTTATTAAAGTAAGGAACCATTATATAAAAGTATAATAAATTATTATTATATTTTTAAATCAATTTTGTATTTTACATAAATATGAAAAATTGATTCATTTTTGATAATTTTTAAAATATAAACAAAATTATCAAAATATCATTTAACAATGACTGATATACTAACTAATATTAATTCTCTTCCGCAAGAGATTAAAACATACATATACGGTTTTATTCATATTGATGTTAGAATTGCTATATTGAAAGACCGTTATAGAAAATTATTTGACAGACATGAAGAGAGTGATAAATATTTAGATTTACGTGAATGTTTTCGCTATTTCAGTATTGATACAATTTATAAATTTGAAAAAATATCTACTAGTTTATTTGTATCTTTAGGTTGTGAAATATCAGAAAATGAATGGACACGATACAAGTTTTTAAAAACAAAGACTATATTTAAAAATTTTCCCGAATTGCCTTCTACCACATATAGAGTGAATGACCGTGTGAAAACTAACAGACACCCATTTATTACCAATATTATTAGTAATTTACCCGATATGCAATTTTTGGATAATAGAGAAGCTAAATATATCAGAAGATCTGGTTATCAGATTAATGTAAACATGCATAGTAATATCTTCTTATTAGAAAGTGAATCTTTTAATTTGGATTTTGACAATGTTTTAAAAACTAAAATCTTAAAATTCTTAATTAAATTATTTCTAGTATTAGATAGTAAAGATGTAAATAAAGACATTATAAACGCAAGAAGAGAAATTAAATTAAAGGAGTTTATTCGTGAATTACAAAGGAATGAGAAAAAGGTTCAACGTAAAGAAGCTTCATTAATGCGAAAGGAAGAAAAATTAAGTCAAATTCAAGAAAACTGGAAAGAGAAGCAACTAGCAAAAAAAATGAAAATACTTGAAAGAGAAGCAAATGAACGTAAGCAAAAACGTATTGCTCTTCGTAAAGAAAAAGAAATTCAAAGAGAAAAAGAAAAATTATTACGACAACAAAATATAAAATTAAGAAAAGAAAAAATTATTAAAAATAGAGAAATTAGAAATAGGAAAAAAAAACAATTAGAAGAAGATAGACTTTATTTACATAACTTTAACAAATTATTTGCTAAACCTAAAATTACTTTGGAAGAAAAACAACAGAAAAAAGCATTAAGAGAAAAACAATTAAAAGAAAAACAAGATAAAAAAGCTTTGAGAGAAAAACAATTAAAAGATAAGAAAGCATTAAGAGAAAAACAATTAAGAGAAAAAGAAATGGATAAAATAGATAATTATGTATGTAAGGAAATGCAACGAATGTTTAAACCTGTTAAACCAAGAAAAAAAATATAGATTTGATTTATTTTAATAAATAATATAATAAATACTTTTTTAATGAGTATAAAAAATTGATTTTATTTTGATAAATAATATTAAAATAAAAAATGATATATGTTCCAATTGAATTACAAGAAAAAATAATAGATTATAAATATGAAATCGAACATAGAAAGAATACTAATAATTTATTAAATAAAATAAAAAAAAAAGCAATTGAATTTATATATAATAATATAGAACCATTTGAAGAGAACTTTGATAAGAATCAAGCAGACTATATGATGTCATATATTACAAAATGTAACTGCTGTAATAGACACAAAGAAAAAAGACCGACATTAGAAGATTATAGGAATGGTTATTGTCCTGAATATAAAACCAGTATAATTAATTTAAAATATACATGTAGATGTCCATGCCGTCATATAGCGAGAGATATATGTAGAATAATGAACGATGAAATATTAGATATTTAAATATTACCAACGTAATTAATAAGATTATCTAATAGGAAATAAGACAAACCAAAACAAATAGATAAATAAATAATACCGAATTTATTTAAATTACCATCAGAATATATATAATTTTCAGGAACAAACTTGGTTAATCCATTACGAATGAAAAAAGTATTAAACATATAAAAAAGGACACAAAGAAGAATAGGTATTTGTATTTGATTCATGATATAATCAAAATTATCAAGTTTTTTGACTTTAGCCTCCTCATTTAAAAGTTCATTTTCATATTCAGTAAAATCTTGTAAGAAATCATCTTTATTAGAAGGAGGTATATAATTAGGTTTAACAGAAGGGTCTTGAACATATATATTAGTATCATTAGGTATATCACGAGAAGGTAAAGGTTGATGGTCCATATTTTGAATTTCATCATTAATTTCAGGTTTATTAGAAATAGGAGGTTGAAGTTCAGGATTAGGCATAATAGGATTTTGGTCAGAAATACCATATGGATTAGGATGAATATTTAAAGGTGTATAATTAGTGGAATTAGGTGATTCTTTTAATTCATTAGTTTGATTGCTAAATGATAGAGCTTTATTAGGTAAATCAGAAATAGCTGTTGTATTTTCCATTTTTTACTATATAAATAAAAATATATAGTAAAAAGTATATAAATTACGAATTATTAGTTAAAAAAGAGAAAGGATTAGCGGATTTTTTAGGAGCAGATGAATCATTACTGTTATCAATATCTAAAGTTTTTTTAGAGGAAGTGCAAGTAGAACCTTTTAATTTATAATTATAGCAAGTATTATTATGTTTAAATATTTTATCTTCAGGTATTTCAGAAAGAACAGGACCCTTAAATGATATACAATTTCCATCTTTACATGCGTTTCTAAAAATAGTAGCAATACCAATACCAATAATAAAAGAAATGAATGCTTTTCCTACATCAGTGTTTAATAATCTGTTAAAATTCATATTATATATATTATGAATAGTTTTTATTGTACAGGAATAGTATTGATTTTATTTGATTCAGATGGACAATCAACAATAATGTTTTCAAAATTAAAACAATTATCAGCAGAATCTTTAAATTGAATTACGTCGACATTTTCAGGAGTAGGATAAACATGAATGACACGTTTTTCATTATCGCTAAAATGAACAGCTAATACACCAAATAAAATTCCCAATATTAAGAATTTAAGATTAAAATATTTGAATACTTGTAACATTATATATAATATAGATAAATAATTAAATAATAATGGAATATTCAATATTTTCATATTGATTAATAAAACTAAAAATTAAACTAGAATTATTATGTTCACTAATTTCTAAAATATGATTATTTTGGTTATTATAATAAGAAAGCATAGAAGAAGAGAAATGTGGATTTTCATGCATACGATTTTCAGAAGAGGAACCAACAATAAATTGATTAAATGTATAATTATTATCAAAATGCTTAATATGTTGAATATTATGTTCATGGCCACTAATATATGCGGTAACATTATGTTTTTTAAAAATAGGATATAATAAACTATATAAATATGATAAACGATCTTTATAATACCCATTAGTTAAAATAGGATAATGTCCAAATACAATTTTATTTTTAATAGAACTTTTATCTAATTCATAATCTAACCATGTAATTTGTTTATAAATAATATTATTAATATTATCATCATGGACAGACTGAATTTTATTAATAGTAATATTACAATGTTCAGGTAATAATTGAACAGTATCTAAAAAAAATAAGTCAGTATTTTCGCTATATACTTTTTTATAATAAAAAGAGGGAGTATTCCAAAAAATATTATTAATTTGAGAAGTAGGATTTTGATGATAATCATGGTTACCAAGGATAGCATGCATATTTTGAGGATGCATGTAAGAAAATGTTTCACAAAAGATATTCCACATACTATCATTTAAATCTTTGACACCATCATTATAGAAATTATCCCCTAAAAAAATATATTTATCATTAATTTGCTTTCTAATGTAAGAAACATAAGAAAGATTAGTTAAATTTTTAGAAAAATAACCAATATCACCAAAAATAAATAATTTAAAAATACAATTCATTAAATTATTTATAGATATATATTTAATTTATTTAATTTTTTTTCTTTTTCTTTTTTTTGTTGGTTTTAGTTGTAACTTTTTGTTTTGATTTTACAGTTTCTTGTTTATCAGAAGCAATTAGTTCATCGATTAATTCTTGTCTTTTAGCTTCAGATCTTTGTTGTTCTTCAGAATCAATTTTAAAAACGGAATTTTTTTCTCCGGTTTTCAAAATTTGAGCAGCTTTTCTTTGTTTGACTTTTTCACGGAGACGTTCTTTCATTTCAAATTCTTTTTGCATAGATTGAAAAGCTCCTTTATTAAATTTCATACCTTTACCCATGCCTTTTGTTAAATTTTTCATAAGATCAGTAAATTGATCACCACCTCCCATTTCTTTCATTTTTCCCATAATATCAGTAGCTTCTTTCATAATTTCATCTTTAGAAATATTACCACTTTTCATTTTTTGTTCAAGTTTTGAAGTAACTTTTTTCATAAGTTCCATAATTTTTTTAGGATTTTTCATAACATTTTTTAATATATCTTTCGTATCTACGTTATCAGGATTAACATTAGGTCCTAAAATATCAATAAATTCTCCAGAAATTTCTTCAGCCATTTCTTTTGCTAAACTACCAATTTTACCATTAAATAATGTATTTAAATGGTCTTTTAATCCTTCCATATCAGGCATATTTGGGAATGGAGCACTTCTTTTTTCATTATTATTTTGAGACTCATCTGTTTTATTTTCTTCATTTGTATTTTCTTCTTCAGATTTCATATTTTCAAAGAATTCATTAATACCAGACATAGTATCATTTAATTGAGATTCAAGAGTTTTTTCATCAATTCCACTAAAAATATCCATACAATCACCAAAATCACTTTTATCTTTTACACAATTAACAATTAAAAATAGGATTAATTGAAGATATTTCCAAATGGTTTTTTTTGAGGTACTCGAAACAGATTCATCATTAAAAATCACTTTAAAATCTATACATGGTAAGAAAAAAGTATTTATATTTTCTTCTTCTTTAAATATATCTTCGTTTTGATATAAAATATCAAAAAATCTAGCAGGATATATATTTACGCAATAATCCAATAATTGTTTAGGTTTTGATGATTTAATAACATCCCATTGTTGTTTATATTCAGGGAAGCTTGTTTCAAGATCTTTAATAAAATCTCTTAAAATTTCTTCAAAATCATTTATTTTAGATTCATCCATAATAATATAAATATATTATTTATTTTTTTAAACCATTAAAAAACAATTAATTAATTTAATGTGTATTTCTTTTTTTCTGATTTATAATATATAACAAAATATGCAAATATTTATAAAAACACTTACTGGTAAAACAATTACATTAGATGTTGATTCTGCCGATACTATTGATAATGTTAAGCAAAAAATACAAGATAAAGAAGGAATACCTCCTGATCAGCAAAGATTAATTTTTGCAGGAAAACAACTAGAAGATGGTCGAACATTAAGTGATTATAATATACAAAAAGAATCCACACTTCATTTAGTTCTAAGACTTCGTGGGGGTAGTAGTAGTAGTGAAGTAGATACATCATCATTGGATGAGAATGACCATGATATCCCTATATTAGACCTAAATAACATAGTCGAAGATGATACATTGACAATGAGAAAAGAAGTTGAAGATAAATTGAATAAAGATAGAATGAATAAATATAAGTTAAATATTATTAATATACAAATAAATAATGAAGAAATAAAAAAAGAAATTAAACAACTAGAATATAAATTACAATGTGGTGATAATTTAAACAATAACGATATAACAAAGATTAGAAAAGAAATAGAAGAAAAAAATAATAATATTATTAATTAAGTAGTATTAGTAACAATTTTAATATTTTCTATTATATTATGACAGAAAATATTAACAATAAAATAATAGCAGGTCATTTAATGGGTGGGCTAGGAAATCAAATATTTCAAATATTTGCAACTTTATCTTACGGATATGAATTTAATAGACAAATAATTTTTAGGTATGTTAAACGGTCACCTGGAAGTGAAAAAAGATTTACTTTTTGGGATACATTATTTCAAGAATTAAAACATTTAACAACATTTAATTCAGATATAACTGTAGATGAAATTAACAAATATCCATATTATAGAGAAGGTGGTCACCACTGGAAACCATTTAAAGATAATGGTAATGATAAAATATTATTATTTGGGTTTTATCAATCACATAAATATTTTGAAAAACATTATGAGAAAATTAAAAATGAAATTAAACTAGAAAAACAAAAAAATGAAATTAAATTAAAATATATTCATTATTTTGATAATGTTAATGGTGACATTTCTTCGATGCATTTTAGAATTGGTGATTATAAATGGAAACAAGATTGTCATCCTGTAATGCCATGTAAATATTATGAATTAGCAATCGAAGAACTACTAAAACATAAAAGCATTAAAAAAATAATTTATTTTTTTGAGAAAAGAGATATTGACGATGTTAATAATATAATAATAAAACTAAAAGAACTATACAAAAATATAGAATTTATACCAATAGATCATGAAATACCCGACTGGGAACAATTATTATTAATGAGTAATTGTAATCATAATATAATTGCAAATAGTAGTTTTAGTTGGTGGGGAGGATATTTTAATGATTATAAAGAAAAAAAGGTTCTTTACCCATGTGAATGGTTTGGTTGGAAATTACAACGAAATAGTGTTAGAGATTTATTTCCAAATGATTGGATAAAAATAAAAAATATTGGATTAGACATTCGAAAATTATAAGATTAATGATGTTTTTTTACATTATTTAAAAAATTATCAAAATTTAATAATGGAGCTGCATAATGATTTTCATACGTTTCATGATGGATAGAATGTTGTTTTGGTGATACAAAAATAGATATCCAATTCATATTTTTTAATTTAGAACTATGAATAATTGCGTTTAATATAGATATAGTGATAATGCTACTATCTATTGTAATAGGATTAGGTTGAAATAAAAACATACCTACTAAAAATGGTAATACATACATAATTTGAAATTCTAAATAAGATACTGCGTTACCAATACTTGGAATATTTGTTTTAAATAAATGATGAAATTTATGTATAAATCTAATTGAATTTATTTTATGAACCATATAATGCATAGTGTAATACAAAATGTTATGAGTTAATAATAAACCTCCATATTTAAATAAATAAATATCATTATTACTTAAATCTAGTAAATAATTATATGCAATTATATAATTCATACCAGCAACTAGCAATAAATTTAAATATACTGATAATAATCCTTCTATATATAAATCAGTGTTTTTTTGCAAATATATAATTAATGTCTCTTTATCAATTGTAATATCTAACAAATTACTAAAAATAATTGTCAAGCTACCTAATAAATATGCATGTTTTATTGGTTCGTATAAATAAAACATATTATATAATAAAATAAACAATTTATTTTTTTTATAAATAACATAAAATTGAAAAAAAATAAATAAAATAAATAATATTAAATATTTATTTTATAATGGATAGCGCAATTCAAGAACATATTGATTTTTATAAGAACAGTTTAATTAAAACTGATGAAAATATTAAAAACGAGAAGGAAACCGGGAAAGCATTGAAGGACATTGTTGGAAAAGAATATGAGGAACATAGAAAACGTATATGGGAGTATTTTGGATTTAAAGTTTCAAAAGAAAAACATAATGCATTATTTGATGTAGATTGGTCTATTACGTATAATGATAAATTAATTGCATTGGAAGAAGATAAAGGTCATTATCTAGATAGTTGTTTTTTAGAAAGGGCATTAACCGGATATTCAAAAACGGTTAATAATTATCAAAAAAATAACATTTCAGTTCCTACTTTAATTATTCATAGTTTTGCTAGATATAGCAAGTTTAATGAAAAAAAAGAAGAAGATTTAGATACTAGGAAAGAGAGTATTGCTAATGAAATAAAATCAAAATTAGTATATACTACATTAACAAAACGTGATAGGTTACCAAAAGGAAAATGGTTTGGAGATTCTGAAAATTGTTATTTTGAAAATTCTGAAGAAGAATTAATTATTTATGATATAAATTTTATATTATCACTTATTCCTTCCCATTAATATATTCAATAGATTGATTAAAATATGTTTCATCTAATTCAATTCCCAAAAAGTTTCTATTGAGATTTTTTGCTGCTAATCCGGTGCTACCAACTCCCATACAATTATCTAAAACATTATCACCTTCATTTGTATATGATTTAATTAACCATTCAAGTAAATCAACAGGCTTTTGAGTTGGATGTTTTGGTCGTTCAACACGATTAAATTTTAATACAGTTGTCGGCAATCTTTTTCCATCACTTTTTGCAACATTTTCTTTATGTTTTCCATAATTGCTTTGTTTATCTACAGCGGATTGTGTATTCCATCGTTCATATGGTGTGCTATACCAATATTGAATATTATATGTTGGTTGTTTTTTATAAAATATACATATATCTTCGTTTGTTTTCATAGGTTTTCTTTTTGCATTTAAGAAGTCACTGAATTTATTTTTTTCCCATACTAAACAATATCTAAAATGTTTCATATTACTTGATATTAGCATAGTTGTAAATGGCTGACTACCAAATAATATTATTGCACCATTATCTTTAATAATACGGTTGTATTGTGACCATAGTTCTTCAAATGGTATGATTACATCCCATTTATTTTTAGTGACTCCATATGGTAAATCACATAAAATCAAATCAATCGATTTTTTTTCAATTGTTTTCATAACATCTAAACAATCACCGTGAATTAATGATATTTTTTTATTTTCGATTTCACTTCTTGTGATCATTTCTTTATTATTGGTTTCAATAGTTTTCTTTTTAATTTTTTTATTTTTTGAAATCAATTTTGTAGTATTGGTATTTTCAATTATTTCTTTTATATTTTTTTCATTGTTATTAGACATTATATAAAATATAATTCAAATTATTTTTAACTGATTTATAAATAATTTATTAAGATAATGAAAAATGAACAATTGATTTAACTATATAATAAGTATTTGTAGAATTTGTGACAATCAATACATCTTGATCCTTGTATTTATTCAAATTATCATCATGTTTATTATCTAATAATACATCATTATCATTGAATATACATACAGCACTTCCTAAAAATAATATATATTTCGAGAAAATATCATCAAATTCTGGTGGATTTGAAAAAACAAACCTCTTTCCAAACGGTGTATCAATGGTTTTTGGTTCACTATTATCATTATTTACAAATTCTATCTCTTTTTTATTATTATCTAAAGTAAGATTTACATTATAACAAGCAATTGGTAGGTCTATTATCTGATTCTTCTCATTTTTTAAGAACATAAAGTTCTCATTTTTGAATATATTAATTACATTATTATCAATATCAATATTATCAACCTTGTTAATAAAAACAATTTCATCAATAATTGCAAAAATATAATAATCATCAATTTCTTTATCTTCTTCTTCATTATTTTCATTATCATTTGAATTTAAAAACGAGAAAAAACCTTTGTTAGCTTCTTTTTTCTCGTTATTTTCAAGTTTTTTCTCGATGATTGTTTTTTTCTCGTTATTTATTTTAAAGTTCTCATCAACACATATAAATAAATAAAGGTTAAGCTCATTATTATTCGAATCATCTAGAGTAAAACCAATATATTCAAAATTATGATTATAATCATCAGATGTAATATTTAGTTTATTACAAACATTTTCTAGTATCATTTTATTAAAAATTTGAATTGAATCCATATATTCATCATTATGTGTCATTTTTTGATATAATTCATCAAAATCTGTATTTGTAATAACAAATTTGTCGAAATTACAGTTGTTATTATTTTTCTCAAAAAACAATAAAAATTCTAGGTATGGTTCATTTAATGAATTATTACAAGTAAAGAATACTAAATTACAATTGATATTATTATTTAAAACATTATTATCTAAAACGTCAGAAATTTCTTTCCTCATATCTTCTTCTCCTAGATAATAGTATTTTTCGCAAGAATTACATTTATATATTTTTGTTTCAGGGTCATGTTTATTCATTATATATAATATAATTTATAATATTTTTAAACCATATAAACATAAAACAACGGAATATGATATACTACTTTATAAGAAGTCTTATTGATTACATATGCAGAATTTCGAAGAAACAATTAATTATGAAAGTGATAATGAAACAACATCTAGTCATACTACATTAGTATCGTCAGTAAAAGACGATGACCAATCTATATTATCTGATGGAATTAAACAAATGACAAAAACAATTAGAAAAAAAAGAGATAATGATTGTTATAAAATTTTAATTGAAAAAAAAGTAAAAATAAATAGAAAAGGAAAAAAACCTATTTATAAAATTAAAAAAGCACCAGTATATTTCTATGAAACAAATTGTGACCCAGGTTCAACGATTCGAGATGCTATTACAGGTCATTATTATACAGGATATCATACTGGTAAAATTGTTGATGAAGCATTATTTTATTCTACAGCATATTGTGTAGGGGATGCATGTAAACCAGGACAAAAAATAGGTGATAATAGAGATGCTCAACATTTATTTTTTGCAAATCCAGAAAGTTTTGAACGACTTTTTAAAACTAGACTAACTGAAGAAAGAAAACAAAGGTGGGTTAATGATTTTGCATTAGCAAAACAAAAAGATAGTAGAACAAAAAGAGATACAGAAACAAAGAATAAAGTTTATACAATAATTAAATAAAGTATTAAAGATTTTATATAAAATAATAAATATGAAGGAAATTATTTTCATATTTATTATATTCTTATATTTCAATAAAATTATTGGTTATTCATTTAACAATAAAGGTTACAATATAAAATTAGAAAACATAGACTTAAAAAATGATAAAATAAAACTAGATCCAGAAAATATATTTGATATAGAATCAAATGAAGGAACGTGTAAAGTAAAATTTGATGAAGGAACAGATTTAGTATATATTAAAAAAAAATTCATTAAAAATAATATATTAAATTTATTATTGAATGATAAATACAATGAAAAAGAGAAACTTCTATTAATTGAACGATTTAATTATTTAATTTTTGAAAAAACAGACAATGTATCAAGTATTCAATGTGGTGGTTTAATGAATGATTGGGAAACAAATATATTCTAATTATATATATGTCATTATTTAATAAAGAAAATAAATATATTAATCATTTAACTACAAATAATGGAGAATCAATACCACTAATAACATATGGTGCTATTGCATTAACTACATTTATAGCAGCATACGGAACATTATTAAATAAAAAAAAAAATAGTAAAGAAAAAGAACAACCTTTAAAAGAAGAAAGTTTAGATGAACGAGTTAAACAAGAAGAATCAATTAATGAAGATGAACCTGTTAAACAAGAAGAAATAGACGAAAAACTTGTAAATGAAGAAAAAATAGAAGAAGAATCATTAGAAAAAGAAGATAAAAAAATAGAAGAAAATATAAAAGGTGGTAAAAAAAGAAAGACAAAAAATAATAGAAAAAAAAAGAGAAAGCGAAAAACAATTAAAAAATGATTTTATATTTTATTTAATAAATATGCGGACATTAATTCTTTTTATTAATATTTCTAATATTATTTATAAAATCAGAAAAACTAGAACCTTTTGTTCCAAAAAATGACTCACTATTAATACACATATATATATCAATTATTGAATCTAATAAGGATGTTTGGCGTTTTTCCATTAATATATTATGATATTCAAATTTAATCAATCCTTTATATTTTTGACAAAATTCATTATATGTAATATGACAGTCAGTCGCTATATAGATATTTTTTGTTCCATTATAACTGTCTAAAAAATTATAAAAATCTTCATTTGTTGTATAATATAAATTTTTGTTATTTTTTACAAGTTTTTTTCTATATTCAGTAAAATCAGTTCTACGTATATGGACTGAAATATAATTATTACCAATGATATTTATTTTTTCTTCAATTTTTTTTTTTATATTAGGTAATAGTTTTAGAATTTTATAATCTATATTATATTTTCTAGAACTATCCTCATTAAATGGCTCACATCCAGAATATAAAATATTTTCTCTATTGGAAACAAATTTTAAATAAGGTACTTCTTCAAAAAAATCTAAAAAATTTCCAGGGCAAACAGAATTTTTTGACCAAATTACATGAAGTTCTTTTTTAAGTTTTCTTGCGTATGAATAATAAGAAAAGATTACTCTTAATCTATTACATAATCCACCTGTAGGGACAATTTTAATATAATTATTATTATTATAATTATTATTATTATTAGAGAACATAGAAAACATATTAAAAAATATAATATATGTTTATATAATTATTTTAATGTTTCATATTTTTACCACAATCTAAACATGTTACAAATATGGTAGCAGGTTCATCAGCACTACGTGTTTGAAGTTCGTAGTAAGTGCACCTTTTAGATTTGCATTTTTTACATGTAAACATATCAGTAGATGCTTCCAAGTTAGTATTATATTTATTTTCATCTCGTTTCATTTTATTTTCAATTAAAATTTTCCATCTGTTAGGATTCATTTCTTGATGAGTCATAAATGCAATAGATTGAGGTGTAATTTCACCAGACTTAATATTATTAAGTAGGTCAACATTTTTTAAATTAATATAAATACTTCTTAAACGATCAATATAAATTTGTAAGAATTTTTTATTATCCCATTTTTTTAAAATTTTTTTTTGACGTGCCTCCTTATATGCATATTTATAAACACCAATTTCTAGATTTGTTGAAATAGTTTCATTATCAACAAATTTATTTAAACCTTTTCGTATGTTATCTCGGAATAATTTACCCTTATTTTCAAAAACATTTTGTTCAAGAGACATTATATTCTATATTTTATATATTATATAATTTTTAAATAAATTCAATTTTACAATATATAAAGTTTTGTATATAGATAAATTATGGAAGGAAATGTTGAAAATGAAATTAATAATTTACTAGTTGCATTAGCAAATAAGTATCAAAGTATTCAGCAATATACTGACGCTATATACTGTTATAAAAAAATATTAAAATCATTAAACGAGAATTCTCCACAAATATATTATTTATATTATCAGATAGCAACAAATTATTTTAAAAATGAAAAATATGATAAAGCATTGGATTATTATAATAAATTAATTAATACACAAAATATAAGTAGTAGTGATTTGCAATCTATGATAGCATCTTGTTATGTAAATTTAAAAGATTATGAAAATGCATTACGTGTATTACATAATTTAAATATTTTAGAAAAAAATAATAGAAATGTTTATAAAATGTTAGGTGAAATATATTATTATTTAAAAAAATATGATGTATCTATAAAATATTATAGTAAATCAGAAGATAAATATGCATTATCACCAGCATTATTATCAATAAAAGATTTTAAAAAAGGATTTGAATTTTATGAAGATAGATTAAATAGTAATGATTTATGTCATCAAACAGGATTACCATTAAGACAAAATATAAATTTACCAAAATGGGATGGGAAGAAAGAATGTAATAAATTATTAATAGTTTACGAACAAGGAATAGGTGATAATATAATGTATTTCAGATTTTTAATAGAACTAGCAAAAAAAAATCCAGAAATGGAAATAACTTATTTTTGTAAAAATATAGTATCACATATATTAAAAACAGATTGTAAAAATGTATTAATAACACATGATACATCTAGGTTTAATATACCATCATTTGATTATAAATGTTTTATAATGTCATTGCCATACATATTAAAAAAAGAAAAAATAGAAGTAAATACAATTAACTATATAAATTATGATAGTAAAATAAGTGAATATTGGAATAAAAAATTAAAGTCAGATAAACCAAAAATAGGATTATTTTACAAAGGATTATTAAAATCGTCAATTGATAAAATAATAAAAATGAAACATTTAAAAAAAGTATTTGAGTTAGATGTAGAAATTATATGTTTACATAAGAAAGAAGAAATAAAAGAAGATATGACATTTTTCTCGGATAATGTAAAAATATTTGATATAGACACAGATAAAGCATTTGTAGATACAATAGGTATATTACAAAATATAGATTTATTAATAACAATCGATAGTGGAATAGTTCATTTGGCAGGAGTTATGAATATACCAACATTTTTATTATTAGGTTATGTATCAGAATGGAGATGGTTTAATAATAATGAAAAAGTATGGTATGATAGTGTAGACATATATCATGAAAATAAAAATATAAATATTTTAGAAGATTCAGAAAAAATTATAAAAGATATAAGTAAGAAACTAAAAATATAAATAAATATTAATATATATTTATATTATCAAAGATGGATAGTATTGATAATATAAGAAAGAAGTGTAAAAACATAGAAGTTTTATCAGAGGAACCTCTTATATTTGCAATCGATAATTTTTTAACAGAAGAGGAATGTGAACATTTTATAGATATTGCAAAACCTAATATGAAAAGAGCATTTGTATCAGATAATAAAGTAGGAGTATTTAGTGCAGGTAGGACTGGTTCAAATACTTGGATAAAACATAATACAGATAAGATAACAAAAAAAATAGCAATGAAGGTAAGTATAATATTAAAAATACCAATGGAGAATGCAGAAAGTTTTCAAGCGATTCATTACGATGTATCACAAAGATATAATCAACATTATGATGGTTACAAAAAAGAAGATACAGAAAAATGTAAAAGATGCTTAAAATATGGCGGTCAAAGAATAGTAACAGCTCTTTTATATTTAAATGATGTTGAAGAAGGTGGAGGGACATCATTTCCAAATCTAAATATAATATCGAATGCAAAAAAAGGAAAAATGATTGTTTTTGAAAATTGTATTAAAGGAACAACAGATATCCATCCAAATAGCTTACATGCAGGTATGCCCGTAATAAAAGGTGAAAAATATGCAATAAATCTATGGTTTAGAGAAATGAATTGTAAAAAAGAATATGATTTTCCATTTTTATTAAGTAAATAATAAATTAATTACCTATTCTTAAAAAGCTTGCCATAAATTTTTTATTATTTTCTTCGTTTTTAACAGTCTGTAAAATAGATTTTTGTTCATGTTTTCGAATATTATCAACATAACGTTGGTTATTTGCATTTAAATAATGATTTGCTTCAGATTCATTCATTGGGTCTAAAGATTGATTACCACGAGCATTTCTATAATGATCAATATTATCATACTGTTTAACCTTTGAAATATCATTTTCACTAACAGAAAAAACAGTTTCATCTTTATGAACTTTTCTTAAATCATCATATTTTAATTTATCAAATATGTTGCTTCCTACATATTCATTATTATTATCTTCTTCATATAAATTAGCTCCATTTGAAGATTTCATTGTCTGAATATCTTTATGAATAACTAAACTATTGTTTTTTTGTTTAAAATTATTGATAGCATTATTCATACTACTTACATTTACTACTTTTTCCATTTCATTAATAGCAGGATTATCTTCTTTAAACCATTTATTTTTTTCCGGATCAACTTTATTAATAGATGCATTTTCTTCAAATAATTTATTAAATTTTGTGTTAAATGATTTTTTGTTAAATTTTGAAACTTCTTTAGAGATCCTATCACTATTTTCACTATCATGATAATCTTGATAATCAGTATTAACAGTATCTAAATCGATTTCTTGCTTTAAATTATTCTCATAATAATGAAAAAGAATATCAAAAGCCTTCTTAAAAAATAAAAAATATTTTGAATCTAATTTAGATTTATCAGGATGAGTCATTAATACTGTTTTTTTAGCATTCTTTATTTCATTAGCAGTTATATTTTTCTCGTTAATATTAAATAAATCTAATATATCTTTAAAACTATACATATTAATATCTAAATTATGAATATCCATTATATTATATAAAAAACAAAAAAAATAATAAATATTTACATATTTTATATATGAATAAATCTTTTAATAAAAGAAATATAAATGTCACACCAAATATTATGGATTTAATGATTTCGTATGATCAAAATGATACAGATATTATAATAGAACAATTAAATGAAGAGTTAGTAGAACAAGAAAATTTAAATAAGGTGTTAAATGAAAAAAATTTTGAAGAAAATAAAAAAGAAATAGAAGATTTTATCAGTGATAATAAAAATAATATAAATTCACAGGTATCAAATTTGCAAAATTTATTTGAAAGATATAAAGGTATATTTAATGCAAATGTTGAATTAAAAAAAGAACATGAAGAATATAATGAATGTATTTCATCACCTGATGCTTTAGAAGTAGCAAATGATTTAAAAAAATTAAAAACATTAAAAAAAGATATATTACTTTTTTTAGGGAAAAACGGAGTTCACGATATCCTGAATTAATTGAGTTATTAGATATTATTCGTCTTCTTCGTTTATATTACTTATTCATCTATAATTATCATATTAATAACAATGATAATAAGATTAATCAAAATTGTTTTTTAAATCATATATATGATTTTATTATTCGGATTTTTAATAAATTGTTTTATTGAAATTATAAATATAAAAGATATTTATATTTATAATATATTATGAGTGAAAGGCAAATAATTACACATATAGAGGATCGCAATAAATTACTAGAAATAATTAATAAGAATAATAATATTTTAGTAATAAAATTTGGTGCAGAATGGTGTGGTCCTTGTAAAAAAATTGAAGGATTAGTAAATGAATGGTTTAATTTTTTACCACAAAACGTAACATGTGCAAAACTTGATGCAGATGAATGTTTTGATGTTTATGCATTTTATAAAAAAAAAAGAATTATATCTACAATTCCAGCATTCTTAAGATATGATTACGGCGAAGATTCTTGGGCTCCAAGTGAATTCTTGTTTAGTTCTGACGAAAACAAAATAAACGAGTTTTTTCATAAAATTGTTAATGATGCCTAGATTTATTTTTTCTAGTTTTTCTTTTTTGTTTTCCTCCGCTGATAATTGGAGAACGACCTATTTTTACACTAATTTCGTCCAAAATTTTTGTAACAACGTTTACATACATTATTCCAACAGCCATAGGGTTAAATGAATTCATCATAATATTACGTGTTGCAGCCATTATAGTTGCTAAATGTTCACGACATGTATCATACAATTGTTGTTTCTCATTTTCAGAAAGATTTATTAATGAATTACTATGTTGTTGTAGTAACTGATTTAATTCAACACAAATATCGCTATTTAAATTTTGTGCTGTTACTAAATCATATTTCTCAATAAAACAATCATTAATTCCATCTATAATAATGCTTAATAAATCTTCATAATTATGACGTGATGAAGTAGTAATAAAAGAAGGAGCAACTCCACCTCTTTTTTCTGGAGTTATATATGTTATATCTCTTGTAGGAGCTTCACTAGGTGTAATTGGACGTGTAAATCTACCGGTTACAGGGTCTCTATCTAAATAGGTATTAGTTGTTTTATCGTAAACAGGTTGTAATGGTTGTAATGTGTATCTCTCTTCAACTATAATTCCATCATCATTAGGACTATCATAACTGTCGTTTGGAACATTCTTATTATTACGATTTGTTATTTCTTTAATATAATTTATATACGAACTATCAGCGAGACTTAATAGACCACCTGGTGGTAACAAACTTTCTGTTTTTTTACTTTCTGTTTTTTTACTTTTTGATTTTTTACTTTTTGATTTTTTAGTTTTTCTTGTATTACTTACTGATTTTTTAACAGTTTTTTTTTTATCATTAGAAATTTTTTGATTAACCATTTAAATTAATATATAATTTATATATAAAAAAATACAAATTATATAAAATTATTAAGAAACTATTGAGAAATTATTTCAAGGTCTTTTACTTTCCAATATTCACAACTACCATTAGGTAAGGGACGTTTAATTATAAATGGTATTTTTTTATCTAAAAATTCTTTATGTGCAATACTATAACTATCAATTAAATTATCATCAATTTCAGTAAATACAGAAGAACCTGATTCAATTTGCATTGCTCGTTCACCTAATATTCTAGCAATTTCATATTTAGTAATAAAAGGAACAGTAGTATGTAATTTATCAATTATGTTATTATTTTTATCACGAACAATTTTACATAATGTTTCAACCTCATCATAATTATGAGTAATTAATTCTGGATGACTATTATTCAAAACAAAATCTTTATTATTTTTATTTTTATCATCAAATTTTTGCAAATAATTATCTTCGTCATCGTCAGATTCATCGTCTTCAAATGATTCAAAATCCATGTTAATAGAACCAGATTGAGCATTAATTGGGGAATTTAATGTATTTTCTATATCCGGTTCTTCATCATCAGGTTCTTCATCATCCGGTTCTTCATCATCCGGTTCTTCATCATCCGGTTCTTCATCATCCGGTTCTTCATCATCAGGGTCATCAATTGAAACAGTTTTGACTGGTTTAACCTTTCTATTTATTTGCTTTATTGATGTAACATCATCATCATCATCATCAAAGTCATCATCATTAATATCATCATTTTCAAGAATAGAGTCATCATCATCAAATTTACTAGACATAATTATATATAAAACGTAATATTATTTCTTTCTAAATCAGTAAAAAGATAATCAATTTTATATTTTATTTATCATTTGTTTTCCACGAAATATTACAATGATAACATAAATAAATATTTTTAAGATTTTTATTATCATACCTTATGAAAATAATATCACTAGATACATTTTTATCCGTATTACATATACATTCATTATTAATACAATCAATATTATTTAAATGAGGTAAAGTGGGGTCAAACTTGGTATATTCATTAATAACATCAACTTTAGTAACATTATTACCATGTTGAGTATTTAGTATACATGAATCATTTGAATAGTTTTCAATATTTCCACACATTCTACAATAATGATTAATTAAATTAGGGTCATTTTCATCAATTGCTAGATAGCACATATTATCACACTTTGAGCAAAATCTCATGGTTTTTTTATAATATATATAAATACATTATAAAATTCAATTTTATATCGTATAAAAGTCAAAATATAAATAATTTAGAATAAATTATTATGGTAATAATAATTATTTATATAAATAGATATTTACTGCATTTAGGTATAAATAGTATTATAAAATTGATAAAAAAAATATAAAATTAAAATATAATAAAAATATCTAACATATATATCTAATGGCGAGTGTTGATGTACAATATAGTCCATCTACTATAACTTCGACAATGCATAATGAAGTAAATATTAGAAATAATACAGTAAATAATGCAAGTAACTTGCAAAGTTTTCTATTAAAGCATATCCTCAAAAAAGGAAATCCTGAACAAAAAAATATAACAAATACGAGAATAGGTGAAAAAAATTCAAATGGAATAATGGGAGGAAGTTATAGTATAGATGACAAAAATTACGAAGAATTTCTAAAATTGTATGAGAGAGATATATTAAATAAAAAAAACAAAAGTGAATATTTAACAGAGAAGCAATTAGAAAATGAAGGACCTCTATTAGTAGATATTGACTTGCGTTATAGTATTGATATAGATTCAAGACAACATAATAGTGACCACATACAAGAAATAGTAGATAACTACATTTGCATTTTAACAAATATTTATGATATGAATAATAATACAAAATTTAAAATATTTGTAATGGAGAAACAAAATGTAAATAAAGTTTCTGATAAAGAAATTACAAAAGACGGTATTCATTTAATTATTACGTTGAAAGTTGATAGAATAACACAAAAAATAATTAGAGAGAAGATAATAAATATGATGAGTGATTCAAGTTGGAGTGAATTACCATTAAAAAATAATTGGGATGATGTATTTGATGAAGGAATAACAAAAGGTACAACTCCATGGCAGTTATATGGGTCAAAAAAACCTAAACATGATGCATATAAAATAACTTATATTTATGATGTTAGTTATGATGAAGAAGAAGAAGAATGTATTTGTAATAAGATTGAATTAAATGAATATACAATAGATATAAAAGAGTTATCAGTTAGAAATAGTAATCATCAAAAATTAGAATTCAATGATGTAAATGAAGACTTTATTGAGAGACATAAACAACTTACAGAAAAACCGAAGTCACCAAATACTAGTAATGGTAATTTATATAAATTGTATGATTTAAATCGTGTAGATTCAAATATATCTGATATGATGACGTCAAATAATATTAATACAAATAATATTAACTC
>MDTG01182746.1_pt1 | contig 24266 bp, 21 predicted proteins | sample 811421 | NCBI WGS metagenome assembly MDTG01 (sample SAMN05326645, study PRJNA326480) | marine metagenome | isolation source: seawater | place: Pacific Ocean: South East | collected 2011
TCAAAAAATATTTTTTGGGAAGTAAAAAAACAATAATTATTAATGTAATAATTTTTATCTTTTCATTAGTTTTTATATCATTAAATAAATTTACTGCTGTAAAAAACCAACTTGTAGTAACAAAATTATATATATCCGACTTTCCACCCCAACTAATCGATACATTTAATTCTAGTATTTATGATTTACAGTTAAGCACCTATGCTAGTCCTGGGAGAAAAACAGATAATCTAAGACAAATTTTGTTATCTTGGAAGAGAGGGAATGATGAGGAGGATAACAAAAAATTTGATATAATTATAAATAGATTAGAAAAATTAGTTAATCGATTTATAGTTTTATCAGAAATACAAATAGTAAGAATTTTGAATGATTATGATAATTGCTTGATATACTTATACAAAGATCAAGCAAGATTACCAAGGCAGGTATTGGAAACAGAACAGGACATTGAATACGCTAAATGGTTCAAAGAAAATTTAAATATCTTAGTTGAACTTGACAGAAAAGATGAAGTTAATTTTTTTAGTATTGTTACAATATTAGATATAATTTATTCTACAATTTTTATAACCGTTTTTTTTATTTTCCTTGTTAATTTTGTAAGATTTCATAAATAAAATTTAAAGAGTTTTTCCTGTTGGATTTAAATAAAATCTTTTTATTATTATAGCAGGAGTCTTAATGATTACATTTAAGTATAATAAAAAATTATAATTTTTTACAAAATAAATATCATGAGATATTTTTTCTTCTAGTGATCTTTTTTTTCCTGTAAAATTTATCTGACTATAACCTGTTAATCCAGGTTTAACTTGATGTCTCAAAAAAATATCTGTTTCACTAATATTTTGAAAAATATATTCTGGATAAGGTCTAGGACCAACCAAGCACATATCACCTTTAATCACATTTATCAATTGAGGAAGTTCATCCATACTTGTTTTCCGTAAGAATTTCCCTATCTTTGTAATTTCATCCTCTGAATTTATTTTCATTGTTCTAAATTTTATTAATTTGAATTTTTTGTTTCGATATCCAATTCTTTCTGAAATATAAAAAATTTCACTATTATTAAATAAATATAATATTGAAAAAATAATAAATAAAATAGGAAGTATTGTTATAAAAATTATAAAACTAAATAATTTATCAAAAATGAAAATTATAATTTTGTTAAGCTTTTTTTTCATGTTTAGAAAGTAAAGATAAAATAAAAAAAGTTATTATTGGCCAATACATCCATTTCAATCTTAAAATTAAACCAAAATTTGATAATGAAATTGAACAAATAAAATACGCAAAAAGAGCATAAATTATAAAATATTTTAGAAACTCGTAATCATGAAAGTATAATTTTTTGAAATTCGAAAAATTATTTAACTTTACAAGAATGATTAATAGAAATAAATAAATACTCAAAATTTGATCATATAAAAATACAGGTGCTAAAAAGCCACTTTTATAAACTCCAAATCCAAATATAGATTGAATAAATCTTATTAAAATTTCACCTTGATTGTAATTTAAAATAGTATTCCCAACATTAGTATTATTTTGTCTTGCAAATATAAAATTTTTAAATTGCTCTATAAGATTTCCATCATGATTCCAAGCATACAGATTTCTTGAGATATAAAATGTGAATATAACCAATACAATAATTAATGCTAATTTTATTAATATTCTAATGTTGAAGCCTTTTAGATTAGAAATATAATAGGGAAAAAATGAGGCTAACATTATACCGCCAATATAAGGCCGAATAAAAAAAATTAAGCCAACAGGTATTATTGAATAATATAATAATTTTTTTAAATTTAATTGTTCAACAAAGTAAATATAAAATAAATACATTATTAGAAAAAAAATAATTGTATCTTTAGTTATACTTACTGTAAAAATATTTAGAGCTGGATTAAAACAAAAAGCAATAATAAAAATTTTTATATAATTAGATTCGTTATTTAATTTATTGTAAATTGAGTAACAAAATAAAATTCCAAAAGTGCCAAAATACAAGAAAATTAGAGAAACTGATATATATGATAAATTTAAATATTCCACTAATGGCCTTATTAAAATTGAAAGAAAAAAGCTACCGGTGAATTGTTTTAAATTATAACCAATTAATGTCTCCTCAAATTGTGGTCCAGCTGCATTATAGATTCCATGACCATCAAAAGTACCTGATTTTGCTGCATAAAAAATTAAAAATAAAAGAAATAGTAACCTATAAATAATAAGACCAAAAACAATTTTCAAATTTAAATTATTTTTTTTTATAAATCTAATTATCAAAAATAAAAAAATTGCTAATAATACTAAACTTATTAAGAAATCGTTTATCGAACCAATAAATCGATGTGTAATCGCATGTCCGGTAATCATAAAGAATTAATTAAATTTTTGTAACTATTTAACATTTTTTTTATGTAAAATTTATTTTTTGCTCTTTTAAATAATTTATATTTTAATAAATTATTTTTTTTTTATTATTTCCATAAAAAAGCTTTGAAAATTTTTTAATTAAATCTTCTAAATTATTTGGTTTATAAATTAATTTTTTATCATTAATAATATAACTGTTCTCACCAATATTTGGTGCTAAGCATATAGTTTTATTAATCATACTCTCAGCTAGTACATTTGAGAAAGATTCTCCATAAACTGATGTTGAAATTAAAACATCAAACATTTGATAATATTCATCTATGTTGTTTTTTTGTTTTAAAAAAATAACATTTTTAGTCAAATTATAATATCTAATTAAATAGATTAATTCTAAATTTTTTTTATTTATATTACTGCCAATTAGGTATGATTTAAAACTTACATTTAATTTTTTTAATTCATTTAAAAAACGAAAAAAAAATTCATAGTTTTTTTGTGGACTATATCTACCTATAAAACCAATTTTTAATATACTAAATTTTTTTTTTTTCGTTTTTTTAATATTTACTTTTGGTAACTCAAATCCATTTCTAATAATTAATTTTTTTTTGTTAAAAAGAAAATATTTTTTATGAATATTTAGTGAATGTTGAGAATTGAAAATAATTGATTTTGGAATTAATTGAAAAAAAGGCATTATAATCCTGGCTAATAATATTGTTTTTAATTTAGATTTTCCAAAAATAAAATTTGAATGTCTTATGTTCCAGATTAACTTTATTTTTTTTTCAAAAAGATTCAAAAATGAGCCTAGAAAACAAGCATGGTACATCCAGCACATTAATATTTCTGGTTTTTCTCTTTTAATAATAAAAAAAATTTTTTTAATATCATCATATAAATTCATACTAAATGACAAATCAAAGTAATAGCATCTGATTTTAGATGATTTTAATAATTTTCTATAAAAATTTATCTTTCTTAAAATAATAATTTGATGATTATTTTTTTTATCATATAAAGTATATCTAATTAAATTTTTTTCCGCGCCTCCATTGCCTAATCCATTAATAACATGAATAATTTTCATCAATCTGTATTTTGAGTGATTTGAAATATGTAATTTTTGATTTTATCTTTGTCTCTAGTTTTTAAAATATTTTTTAATTTTGTTTCATCAATTTTTTTTTTATTAAATTTGTTGTATTTAATTGACAATATTTTTTTTATTTTTGTCTTTTCTAATATGTTTCTAGGTGTAGTTAATATTTCATGTAATTTTTCACCTTTACTAAGTCCAATCACTTTATATCCAATTTCATTCATATTTTTTGGTTTCCTCACTAAATTTTTTCCAAAAAAATTTGCCATTTGTCTAGCCAAATAGAAAATTTTAATTGGCTTTCCCATATCAAAATAAAAAGTTTTACCTTCGTTTTTAATTATTAGTGTTGCTAATATTAAGTGAATTGCTTCATTAATGGACATGAAATATCTAGTTGCTTTTAAATTTGTTATTGTAATATTTTGATTTTTTAAAATCTGTTCTTGAAAGATTGGTATCACTGAGCCACTTGAATTTAAGACATTGCCAAATCTTACTGAATAGAAATTTGTTTTCTTAGACATTTTATTAAATTTATTTACTATTTGCTCGCTGATATTTTTAGTGGCTCCCATAAAACTTTTAGGTTTAACTGCTTTATCAGAACTAATATTTACAAATTTAGATATTTTATTTTTACTTAACCTACATAAATTGAAAGTAGTAATAATATTATTTTCTACAGCACTGATAATGTTGCTCTCGACTAAAGATACATGTTTATATGCGGCTGAATGAAACACATAATCAAAATCTCTTTTAAAAACATCTTTTGAAAATTCATAATTTGCTAAATTTCCTAAGAGAAATTCAAGTTTGGTTTTCTTTTTTTTTTTATGATCTTTTTTAAAGAAGTGAGATATTTTGAATAAGTTATGTTCATTAATATCTACAACACAAATATTATTTGGGCTAAATTCATAAATTTGTTTTACTAACTCCCCACCAATACTACCTCCTCCACCAGTAACAAGTATATTTTTATTTTCTAAAAATTTTAATTCATTATTGTCAAGCTCTTGTGAATATCCTAAAATATAATTTATATCTATTTCGTTTGGATTTATTGAGTTTGTATTTAAACTCCCATCTGTATCTCGAATAAATATTACTCTTATTTTTCCGTATCTAGAAACTCTTTTTAAAATATTTTTTTTCAAAGTTTCTTTATAATTTTTAATTGCTATAAAAATAATAATTTCTCTTCTTTTAAACCTGCTTAAAAACTTGTCAAAACTAATAATTTTAGTGTCTTTGATGTAATGGTCTTGTAAATAAGAGTTATCGTCAATAATAGCTTCTATTTTATAATTACTTTTATATTTTACTAAAAAATTATACAATTGGTTTCCTAAATCCCCAGCTCCATAGATTGCACATTGTTTCTTGTTTTGAGAATTTATTTGATATTTTTTAATAATAAAATTTATTACAAAAGAAAATACTTGTCTGGAAATTAAAAATAAGACAAATAAAGTTATAGGAATTGAAAATATAGTTGACCTTGGAGGATTTAAGCCAAGATACATGTTCATATCTAGGAAGATATTTAATTTTTCTGCTAAAATAAAAACATATAAAAAATAAAAAATAGAAAATATAGAAAAAATCTTTGCAAGTTTTAAAAATTCAAAAGATAAAAATCTTGTTAATGTTGAATATATATTAAAAAAATAAACTGTGAGAACAAATATTAAACCAGGAAATATGATATTTGTTAAATCAATATTACTTAGTACCGAGATATTCTCATATCGAAAAAAATAAGATAAATAAATTGATATTACAACTAATGTAAAATCGAATAATACTAATAACAATTTTTTTGTAAATTTATTTATATTTTGCATTAATGGTTTGACAAAATTATATTAATTCAACAAGTGTATTCAATTCTTATCAATTATTTTTTAAATTGTAATATTTTTTAAACCATAATGAAAAAAATCTTAAACCATCTCTAATATTAGTATTTTTTTTAATTCTAGTTAATTTCTGCAATTTATTAGTATTTGCATGCGTTTTGAAACTCTCACCCATACTTTTGATATAACTTACTTTTTTTGGCTTCTTTTTTAGTGTTTCTGAGATCAAATTTAATAAATTTATAGTGCTGGTTGGTTTAGAATTTCCTATATTAAAAATTTCAAATTGATTTTTAATTTTATTAAGATTTTTATCTTCTATAAAAAATTTTAGATATTCTATAGTATCATTTATATAAGTATAATCTCTAAAATGTATTCCTTTATCTCTTAAAATAATTTTTTTTCCCTTAAGAATATTTTTAAAAAAAGTGTATATTGCCATATCTGGTCTTCCATAAGGACCATATACTGAGAAAAATCTTATACAAATAGTTTTGATGTTAAACAACTTACTGTAACTATATGCCATTACTTCATTAGATTTTTTTGTAGCAGCATAAAATGATAACGGTTTATCAGTATTATTTTTTTCAACAAATTTTTTATTATTGGAGTTACCATAAACAGAGCTGGATGAGGCAAATATAAATATTGATGGTTTTTTATTTTTTACAAATTCTAAGATATTAAAAAAACCGATTAAATTGGAGTCCAGGTAGGTTCTTGGATTTTTCAAAGAATAACGAACACCTGCTTGTGCCGCTAAATGGTATACAGCAAAAAAATTAAATTTTTTTAATATTTTATTTAAATGTTCATGATTTGAAATATTACATTTTAAAAAAATAAAATTTTTAAATTTTTTTAATTTTTCTAACCTTTTTTTTTTTAGTTTTATATCGTAATAATTATTTAAATTATCTAACCCAATTATTTTATAGTTTTTGTTTTCTAAAAATTCTTTACTTAAGTGAAAACCTATAAACCCACAGGCACCAGTAATAAGTATAACTTTTTTTTGTCTCATAAGTTTTATAAGATTAATTATTTTTAATTATATTGTTATAATACCTTTTTTATATACATATAATCTATATTTCTTAACTGAATAAATTAGTAGATCATAGAAAATTTTAAAAGAATTTAATATATAATAATTAATAATGAATTATAAAATACCTTATACATTTCTATTAATCTCTTTTACTTTTTTATTTTATGTAATTTTTAAGTCTGAATTTCAATGGGATGGGCAAAGACGAGATTATTATCAAATATATTATATTTTATCCATTTGTTTTGTAATATTTTCTATATTTGTTTTTTTTCTTAATCATAAAATAAATCTTGTTTTATTTGTATGTTTCTTATCAAGTTTGACCTCTGTTTATTTATTTGAATTTTATACTAATTTTTTAAAAATAAATAATAATTTAAATATAAAAAATAAAATTCTGATTGAATCAGGAAAAAAAGAATTTGATAAGAGAACTATAAATCAAGTTTATAAAGATTTAAAAAAAATTGATAATGATACTACGTTAGCATTTTATCCAGAATATTTTGTCTATAAAAAAAAAATTAATTTTTTACCCTTATCAGGAAAATCTAATTCTAAAACTTTACTTTGTAACGAAAATGGAAAGTGGATAGTTTACAATAGTGACAAGTACGGATTTAGAAATACAAATGAAGATTGGGATAAAAATATAATTGATTTTTTAATTGTAGGAGACTCTTTTGCTCAAGGCTTTTGTGTGAATGACAATAATCATTTAGCTTCACAAATCAAAAAAATTTCAAATAAAAATGTGATTAATATAGGTTATGGAAGTAATGGACCATTACTAGAATATGCTTCAGTAGTTGAGTATTTACCAAAAAATACGAAGAATTTACTTTGGTTTTACTACGAAGAAAATGATTTAGAAAATTTAGAAATTGAACTTAAAAATAATTTATTAATTGAATATCTTGAAAATAAGTCATTCAAGCAATATTTGAAAGAAAAACAAAAACTAACCGACACTATTATTGAAAATGAAATAAAGAGAAATTTAAATTTTAAAACTACAATTTTTAATTTTATCAAGATAAAAGAAACTAGAAAAATAATTAAGAATTTATTTATAAAAAAAAATAGTAATATAGTTACAAATCAAGATAAAATTTTTGAGCAGTTTACTAAAATTATACTATTAACAAAAGAGTTATTAAGCAAAGAAAATACTAAATTGTATTTTATATATTTACCTGAATATTCAAGATATAGCGATATTAATTATAATAACAAGAATTACGAAAAAATTCTCAATTTTTTAAATGAAAATAAAATAAAATATTTAGATGTTCATGCAGAAATTTTTCTTCAAACTAAAAACCCAAAGAAATTTTTTCCATTCGAGCTACATGGTCATTATACTGAATATGCTTATAATTTAATTGCTAACAGAATTATCAACAAGTTTTATTTAAGATAAAAATTGCAAAAATTTTTTTTTAACATTGATACTCAAAAAATTTTCATAATCTAATTTTGTTATATTTTTTTTTTTTGGAAAACTGAATTTATCAATAAAATCTCTTACATTATCATTTTTATATAAATGACCTATTTTACCATCTTTTAAAATTTCACTAGGTCCAAATTCACAATTGGATGAGATAATATTTCTATTAAAATATAATGATTCTACAAGAACATTTCCTAAACCCTCCCATTTTGATGTTAATACAAAAAAGTCACATTTTTTAATAAAATTATAAACATTTTTTTTTTCTCCTAAAAGAAAAATTTGATTATTCATTTTTAAACTCAATACTAATCTTTGTAATTCTTTAAACTTTGATCCAGAACCAATTATGAATAATTTAAATTTATTTGAATAATTTATTTTCTTAAAAGACCTTATTAAAAATTCAAAGTTTTTTTGATCTTCCAGCCTACCTATTGCAAGTATATTTTTAAATTTTTTTCTAAATTTATTTAAATCTTTATCAAATATTAATGAATTTTTTAAAAAATCGCTATTTATTACTGGATTGTATATTGATATGACATTACTTTTTTTAAAACAAAATTTTTTAACATCATCGCATAAATTTTTAGAGCAAGTAATAATTTTTTCTGAAAAAATAGTACACAATTTGAAAGTTAAGAATAAGATTTTTGTATAAGCTTGATTTTTACTATTTTTTATAATTTCTGTAGGATTATTTTGAATACAAAAAATCAGTTTTGATTTACTTAAAAAAAGTATTTTTGATAAAGTGGAAACTATAGAATTTGCATACATAAATGAAAGTATATAATCCGGTTTAAACTTAACTAATACTTTACCTAAACTGTAAAATGAAAATAGTAAACGATTTTTTCTTAAAGATATAATTGTAACATTTTTATGAACTATTCCCTTTTTCAAATTTTTTTTGTTTAATATAATTAGAAAAATTTTTAAATTACTAGAGAGATTGTTACATAAATTGATTGCTGCTTTTTCTGCTCCACCATTATTAACAAAAGGTATAAATATAAAAATTTTTTTCATCAATTAATATATTTTTTAAATTTTGTTATAGATGTGTTGCCATAATAACTTATAAAATTTGATAATTTATTATTTGAATTCGAAAAATTTTTAAGATTTAGTTCAGCTAAAGAATTAATAACAGGAAAATATTTTTTTAATTCTTTGTCATCTCTCATAAAATTTTTAACATTAAGAATAGTTATAACTAAATTACTATTTAAAATATCAATAAAAGAGCTTGTATAATTTGTCGTAATTACTTTACCTATATTATTTTTTTTTATTGAACTTCTTACAGAAAGTTCATTATCAAAAAATACGTTTTTATTTAATGATAATTTTTCAAAATGTTTTTTATATAGAGGATGGGGCCTTACATAAAATCTTATATTTTCTGGAAAAAAATTATTTATTTGATCTATTAAATAATCTTTATTGTGTAGGTCCATGAGTAAAAGATAATTATTAGTTTTTTTTGAATTAATAATATTCAAGTTAGAATATCGCATAGCTCCAACACATTTTTTTTTAATCTTTTTCAATTTATAAAAATTTTGAATATGTTTAGTTTGCTCCAATAGAATATGTTTTGGTAAAAAAAGTTGATTACTAGAATTATATAAAATTTCAGCACTATCAAAAAATCTTGAAAAAAGATGTTTTGGTAAATAAGCGTGCTGTAAACTATACGTTTTAATTACTTTTTGATTAAAAAAGCTAGATAATATTTTCCCATCTAAAAACTCAAAAAAAGGATAAATTATTTTTTTAAATTTATATTTTAAACAAATCTTCTTAAGACTTTTTCTTAAGGTTTTGTTTCTTGTATATTCTAAATATTTATAATTTAGTGAAATTTCCTCAAAAGCAAAATCTAAGCCAATTTGTTTTAAAAGATATTTTATTTTTTTATCTTTTTTTATTTTAAGTGATGAAAAATAAATTCCTAAAATTTCTATTGGATTTAAAAAACTTTCTAAAAAAATTGCATTTATTTTTTTTAATTTAAGAGATAAAAAAAAATTATTAAAATTGTTAAATAGATTGCTATTATTTCTTAAAATAGAAATTAAAAAAAAGTTTTCTTTAGAATAATTACCTAATATCTTATATTTTGAGTTTGATATGTCCCAATGATTAGGAAAATGTGCAAAATAAAGATTTTTAATTAAATCATATTTTTTTAATTTCACGAAGAAATATAGAATTGAACACATAAAACTATTAAATAAATTAGACAAAAACATTAATTTAATTTTAGTTTTATTATTTAAAACATAATAACCTCTCACTTGGATAAATTTTCCTAACTTGTTAGGAAAATATTGTTTTATTGCGTCGAGCAATAAAGTTTTTTCATACTTTGATATAACATAAATTTTATTTAGATTTTTAATTTTTTTTATTGAATTGACGAGATAAAATATTTGCCAAATATCGTCAGCATAATTCAATTCAAAAAGCTTATAATCAATATATTCTGGTTTACCTTGTAAAAATTTAGTAATTTTTATTTTAATAAATTTTATTTTTTCTCTATAAGTTTTATAAATTAAAGATGATAAATCTAAAATATTATAATTTTTATCGATAGTTTGATTACCAAATTTTATAATTTGAATCTTTTTTTTTTTATAAAATTTTTTTTTAAAGATACATTAATAAAATTTGATGAAGCTTTTTTATCTATAATAATGATGTCCATTAATTTATTTTTTTAATAAATGTATTTTCGATCAAATAAGTTTTATTTACTATTTTTTGGGTTTCTCGCCTGTGTGAAATTACAATAAATATTATTTTAGAGAATTTTTTTCTTATATTATCAATTATTTCTTTTTCCATTTTAATATCTATGGCATTAGTTGCTTCATCTAAAATTAAAACTTTTGGATATCTAAGTAGTGCTCTTGCAATAACTAACCTTTGTTGTTGTCCACCTGATAATTCATTTACATTTTTGTTGTTTAATATTTTTTCATTATTAGAATATTCAGATAATTTAACTAAATCTAAACACTCACTAATTTTTTTTATTGATAATTCTTTCTCTACTCCAAATGTAATATTCTCATAAATACTACCATCAATAATTAATGGTTTTTGAGTAATAAAACTATAATTAGAAAACAGTTTTTTTTTGTTTAAATTTTTAATATTTTTATTGTTAATAAGTATTTCGCCTTCATTTAGATCTATTAAACGACATAAAATATCACATAGCGTGGTTTTACCATGACCACTTGGACCCGTAAAACAAACAGCCTCTCCCGATTTAATTTCAAAGTTTATGTTTTTTAATAAGAAATTTTCACTTCCAGGGTATTTGTAATGAATGTTTATTGCCCTTATATCATCTATTTCATCGACTTTAAGTTTTGATTTCTCCTGGTCTGCATTTAATTTAATACTTTCATAAAATAAGTTAGATTGATGTAATTCATTTTTAATAACATCATATGAAGGCTTAAGAAATCTATTTTTAGAAACTGCTGTAGTAATAGAAGAAAAAGCAGGCAATAATCTTATAAAAGATGCACCCAACAAACTAAGGTTTTGAACAAAATCTGATTTATCATTTAAATTAAATTCATTATTTAATCCAAATTTAATAGATCCAATAAATATAACAAAAACAATTGAACTTTCTATAAACAACCTAGGTGCTCTTGAATAAGTGTCATAAAACATTTGGCTTTTTTGCGCAGCCTTATTTTGATTCAAAAACTTATTTTCTAGTAATTTTTCAATATTTAAAAGTTTAATATCTTTTATTCCTGATAACATTGTAGATGTAAGTTTTAAGATTTCTGATCTTTTTTTAAAAATAATCGATCCATAATTTGTTAATTTTTTTTTTATTAATTTAATAAAAAAAAATGAGCAAATCATTAGAAAGCCTATTACTGTAAATAAATTCGAAGTTTCAGCGAAAAATAAAAAGGAACAGATTGTAAAACCTATAAATAATTCTCTAACTACTATAATTTTATTTTGTATGTAATAAGCTGCTTGATTATTCTCAGTAATAATATTTCTTGTTATATCACTTTGTTTAAATTTTTTATATTTAAGAAGAGGAGAATTTAAATAGTATTTAAATATTTTTTGACCATTTAAAACTTTTACTTTGTAAATGAAATACTGTTCATAAAATATTACACATAAGAGAAATATATTTTTAAGTAAAAAAATTATTAATAATAATAAAGTCACCTGGGATAGATCTAGATCATTAAAAAAATTATATATATCTGTATTTTTGTTTATCAATAAAACTTTTTGGTTTGTATTAATTAAACTTCCTGCAAACAATACTATTGAGCCAATACCCATCATTTCTAAAAATCCAGAAATAATCACTAAATTAGTCAATATAATTAATTTAAAGTAATGTTTCTTTGATATAACTGGACTATTAAAATATTTATTTAAATTCATATTTATTCGAAAAATGTTTCATAAAATTATTATCTCTTTTCAAAAAAAATTTATAAACATGCTTATCACCAATTTTTATAAAAACCTTAATTTCTCTTATTAATATTTTAAAAAATTTAAAAAAACTAAAAGATTTTCTTTTACTTCTTTTATTAACTATAAAATAATCACATATCGTTTTAACTGTATCAATCGGCGTGCAAAGTTCTTTATCTATTTCGTTTTTAATATCTCTAGAAATATTATATTTTATCAAAAAATTTTTTTTCAATATTAGTTCTTTTAAATTTTTATATGAATTAACTTTATATCCAAATTTTAACGGTAAATAATTATTAATATGTTTAAGTCTATACATTATAATTTTTCTAATATTTAAAACAGGAACGTTAGATAAATAACATTCTAAAGCTAAAGAGCTATAATCATTTATAACAATGTCAACTTTTTTAAGAAATTCATAAGTGGATGAAGAATTATCAATTTCAAAATTAAAATCTTTATAAGAATTTTTATCTTCTAAAGGATGTGGTCTAAATAGAAATTTTATATTTTTTTTATGAAACAATTTTTCAATTTCGGTTAAGAAATTTAAAAACTCCATTTCATAGCTTATAAAATCTTTAAAAATTTCTTTTCCATTTTTTTTTCTATGCAGAAATTCTTCAATAATATTTTTGTTAAATCTTGATGCTAGATATTTATTTGTAGAGATGATACCTATGGAATTTATTTTTTTTGGATAATTTTTTTTTTTAATATTATAATGTCTTAATGACCCTGTAATTAAGATCTTTCTTTTGAAACCTTTTTCTGATAAGTAATCGATTTCAGATTTAGTAATGCAAAAAATTTTATGTAATTTTTTTATTTTTTTTACTTGTGGATAAAAATTGCTATATGATTTTTTCTCAACAAAACCCTCAGAATTAATTAATATTACTTTAATTTTTTTTTTTTGACAGTATTCGGTTATCTTTATTCCAAGTTTTGAAAATTGAGGTATTACTACATATTCAGGTCTAAAAAAGTCTATATATTCCAAACAATGATATTTATTTAGAATAGTTAGTAAAATTCCCTTTTTATCTAATATCTGTTTTATATTGAAAAGATTATAAAGATCTCTGAATTTATTATCTATTATCCAACATATTCGCATACTCAATTTTTGTTTTTTATAACAAATCTTACATGGTTAGAATAATTAATATTATCTAAGAAATTTTGAAGCAACAGTGAATTTCTAAATAAATAGTCTGCTTTTTTTTTACTTCCAAATTCATTTAAATAAGCATAAATATCTCCTATATCTAATCCTTTATATTGTGTTTCTATTATTTTCATTTTTGCTTTTTTTGCCATGTACTCAAAAGATTTAAAGTTAAAATATGTTAAATGATTTGGTGGACAAACAAGGTTATTTCTTTCTTTAAGAAATTTAAAACCTAAAGAGTCTTTGTTGGGGGTATAAATTAAAATAATACCATTTTTTTTTAATTTCTTTTTTAGCTGCTTAAGAAGATCTAGAGGGTTAGGAACATGCTCTATTACATCAAATGCTGTAATAATATCATATTTTTCATTTTTAATATCATCTAGAGTTTTAAAAGTTCTAATACCTAATTTTTTAAACAACCATTTTCTGATTGAATCGCTAAATTCTACTCCACTTACATTATAATAATTTTTTGCTCCTTCTAAAAACCATCCTATGCCACACCCAAAGTCTAAGAGATTTCCTTTCTTTTTATATTTCTTTAAAATTTTAATTCTCTCTAATCCAAAACGTTTAATTCTATATTTTCTGGTTTTATCGTAAGAGGTAATAGATTTAGACAAATACTCTTCCTTACTATAAACATCATTAAAATTCTTTGGTTGTTTAGTTGAATAAGTAAGATCACATTTCAAACATGTTACAATTGGAATATTATATTTAATCAAATATTTTTTTTGAGGGGAACTTTTACAGACTAAACATTTGTTTATATTTATATTTCCCGAACCATTAATTACATTTTTAGCTAACTTTTCTACACTTTTAAAAATAGTAGAATTAAATTTATAAGGTCTCATTTTTTTAAAATCTATTTTCATCTCTAATCTAAATCATTAAATGATTTCTGAATATTTATATTCCAAAAATCTTTTTTTGAAAAAATTTTTTTTATTAATTGGTTACTTCTACCAGATCCAAAATTCTGTTCTTTTTTATTTGATTTTTTTTTTTGAGACATTAATTTTTTAAAAATCAAATCTATATCATTAAAGTTGTTTAAATTATGAATTAAGTTACTTTTCAAAACTCTTTTATTCTGTCTGGAACCAATATTAATACAGTTTACTCCAAAAAAAGGAGCTTCTCTAACTCCAGAGCTAGAATTGCCAATAATAAATCTACTTTTTTTTAAAAAAGTTAAAAAATATTCAAATCTCATTGAAGGGTAACATTTAAAATTATTAAATTTTGATAATTTTTTATAGAGTTTTACAAATTTATGAGACCCAGGATCATTGTTCGGTAATATACATAGAAAATTTGAATTTTTATTATCTACTACTAATTTTTGAATTATCTTTAAATTTTTATTATTTTCCTGATTACAAGTTGTTACAGGGTGAAAAATTATAATACAAAAATTTCTATAATTAAAATTATAAAATTTTTGAGCTCTAATAAAAGTTGGTAAGTTTTTTTTTTTCATTATATCTAAATCTGGAGAACCAATAGTAAAAATACTTTTTTTATTTTCTCCCATTTGAATCAATCTTCGTTTAGAATCATTATTACTTACAAAATGAAAATGAGATAACTTACTTATTGAATGTCTAATTGAGTCATCAATTGTTCCTGACAACTCTCCACCCTCTATATGTGCGACTGGAATATTATTAAATGCACCTGCAACAGCTCCAGCAAGTGCTTCCATTCTATCTCCATGAATGATTATAAGATTTAATAAATTTTTTTTTATAAAATTATTAAGACCTTTTAAAGTTTTTGACATGCTATCAACCATTAAATAATTCTTTTCAGTTTGATTCTTAAAACAAATAACATTTTTAATTTTCGATCTATGTATTTCGTTCACTGTATTTCCATAAATATTTAACAAATGCATGCCTGTCACAAAAACCTTTACATCAAATTTTTTATTTTTTTGTAATATTTGAATTAAAGATTTTAATTTTGAAAAATCTGCTCTTGTAGCTGTTATAAATAAAATTTTTTTTTTCATTTAATCCATTTTTTCTTTAATTGCTCATCTGGATAAATGTTACGTAAAGATTTTTTCCCAATCACCTTTTTATACTCATAAGCTAAAAAATCTCCAGTGCCAGGTCTTTTTACTGTAATATTGTTTAGATTAATCTCTTGACTCTTATGAATAAATTTTGATGCAACAATTGATGCAAAAGCAAATCTACTGGTTATTTTTTCCGAAGGGTGCAAATATTTTTTACCTGGCAGTGAGTCCTTGATAATTTTTGATCCTTCTATAAGTTTTTTTAGCTCTTCTGGATCCATTGAACATTTTATATCAGGACCTCTAACTTTTTTATTGTTGATAAAATGTTTTTCAATAATTAGTGCACCCAAAGAAACTGCTGCTAAAGAAGGATAAATCGTTTCTGAATGATCAGAATATCCAATAACATTATTTTTAAATTTTTTTATTAAATCATTTATGGCGTTTAGTCTTAGGGAATTATATTTTGCAGGATAAACATTCGTACAATGCAAAATACCAAGTTTATTATGGTATTTATTTATAATAGACACAGTTCTAGAAACAGAATTTATGTCATTCATTCCAGTGCTCAATATTAAAGGAATTTTTCTTTTTGCTAAATATTCAACTAAAAGAATATTATTACACTCTCCAGACCCTATTTTAATCGCAGGAATTTTAAATTTAAAAAGTCTATCAGCTGCTTTTCTTGAAAATGGAGTGCTTATAAAAATTTTTTTTTTAGATTTAACAAATTTCATTAGTTTGAATTCGTCTTCCTCTGATAATGAACACTTTTTCATTATTGAATATATATTTTTATTTGAATTACCTGGTTTTATTTTTTTTGCATGGAAGGAATACTCATCATCAACAATATGAGTTTGATGTTTGATAACTTCAGCTCCAGATTTAATTGCAGAAGAGGCAATATTTATAGCTTTTTCTAAACTTCCATTATGATTTATACCAATTTCAGCAATTATTAATGGATTGTGATTTTTAGATATTATTCTTTGTCCTATTTTTAAAATCATTTTTTAATTTCTATAAAGAATTTTTCTAAGTACATTTAATTCATCATTATCATTTAAATCGACACTATTTTTTTTACTCATAACATTGCATGATAATGATTTAAATGAATATATTTCTTTTTGTTTTTCGATTAACGAGATGTGAGATATATAAATTGCACCATTTATAAAGTATGTTTCTTTATCAAAATCTTGTCTTCTAAAATATTTTTTTGCATTTGGAAAAAGGAGATTAATTTTTTTTTTTTTGAAAAAAATTGTTTCATATGGATGTTCAATTGACTCGGAAACACTAAAATGTGATTTTAATGAATTATTTTTAAAAATATTAATTGAAGATATTACATCTTGTTTTGATCTCAGGGGGGATGTTGGTTGAAGTATCACATAAAAATCATATTTTTTTTTTAATTTTATCCACTGATGAAAACCATATATAGTCTCAAAAAGAGAGGTATCGTCTTTTGATAAGTTTTTTGGTCTAATATAATCAGTATTTATTGAATATTTTTTTGATATTTCTTTTACTTTTTTATCGTCAGAAATTACAAAAGTATTTTTATAATATTTTTTTGGTATAGCATCAAAGGTATACTCAATTAATCTTTTATTACCTATCTTTAAAGTATTCTTATTTTTTATTGATTTAGAGCCAGCTCTAGCAGGTATTAAAAAAGCAAATTTTTTTTTTTTCATTTCTATTTTATTGATTGTGATATTTCTTAACAAATATCATAATTTTATCACAAACTTTTTGAAGTTCCTTTTTTTTCAATCCTGGACCAGAAGGAATACAATAAAAATTTCTAAGTAAATCATTTGCTTTAGTAATTTTATATTTTTCGAACTTCAATAAATATTTTTGTTTATGTAAGGCAAGCCAGACAGATCTTATTTGAATTTTATTTCTGGTCATAAAATTTTCAAAATTTTTATCTAAATTTTTTTTAGATTTTATTTTTATTGCATTCATCCAATAATTTGAATTATTTGTATTTTTCTCTAAAAGCTTAATAGTTTTTTCTTTTTTAAAGAAATTTTCATAAAATTTATAAATATTTTCTTTTTTTTTTTTAATTTCGTTCAAACTTTTTAATTGAGAATAACCTATTGCAGCATTTATATTTGTAATTTTAAAATTATAACCAAGTTCATTATGAACAAACTTGAATACATTATTCTTTGCAGTTGAAGATATAAATTTTGCTTTATTGTGGGTCAAATTTTTTTTACATACTAAAATTCCACCAGTTCCAGCTGTTATTGTCTTATTGGCATTAAATGAAAAACAAGCAAAATCACCAAATAAACCAGCGTGTAAATTTTTTTTACCAATAAGGATTTTACTTCCAACTGCTTCTGCAGCGTCCTCAATTAATTTAATATTATTTTTGATACAGAATTTTTTGAGTTCAAATATTTTTGGGACTATTTTTCCAAATACATGAACAACTATGATTGCAACAATTCTCCTTTTTGTTTTTTTATTAAAAATATACTTACCTTTTTTAAAAGTATTTTTATCAAAAAATTCTAAAGTTTTATTTACATCAATATTCAAGTCGTTATTTACATCCATAAATACTGGATGAGCATTGTTGTATAAAACAGCATTTGCAGTTGCTACAAAGCTTACCGTAGGCAAGATGACCTCTGTATCTTTGTTTGCGCCACATAAATTTACTGCTATTTGAAGTGCGTTTGTTCCAGTGGATAGTGCGATTACATTTTTTAAATTTGTTTTTTTTTTAAATTCATTTTCAAATTTTTCTATATACTTTCCTCCTGTTGATATCCAATTTGACTTCATAGCTAAAACTGCATGATCCAAGTCATTCTTAGTTAGTCTAGAATTGTGCAAACTTATCATTTTTTTTTTTTATAACTTTAATATTTTTCTCTAATGACCTTTTATAATTTTCAATTCCTTGTAAATTATATTTTGCATCTTTTTTTTTGAAACTTACTACCAAACCTTGTCTGTCAATTTTTGAAATATTTTTTTTGCTTCCGTGTATTGTTTCACAGTGGTGAATTATACAATCACCGGGAGATAGAGATGGTGAGTTATATTTGAAAATTTTTTTTAATTTTAAAAAAATATTGTCAGGAATTTTTTGAGAACTTCCTGCTTTGAAAGAAAGTTCATGTTTTATCGTACCTAGTTTTTGACTTCCAGATAGATAAATTAAGCCACCATTTTTCTGATCAACCTTTGAGCATGAGATCCATACATTGACTGCTTTTCCGTTAATTACATTCCAATAAAAATTGTCTTGATGAAAAGGTGCGTCTTTTCCTGTCTTTTTTGGTTTTAAAAAAAATTCTACGTTTCTTATGCCAACTCCACCACCTAATAAATTCTCTAAAATTTTTATTAATTTTTTTTTAAGACCTATTTTGTTAATAAAATGTTTTTTTGGAATAAAATCATAAATATTATGTATAGTATTTGGTCTTCCATCATTAGTAAAATGGATATACCTTCCTTCAGAGTTTTTCATAATTTTTGTGACTCCTGGTATCGAGTCTATTATTTTATTTATTTCTTGATTTGAAAATAGTTTTTTAATTACTACAAAACCATTTTTGTCAAATTTATATTTAATTTTATTTAAGTTCATTTTTTAATTTTATAAATCGATATAAGACATATTTTTTATTTTAAAAAATTTTCTATTTTTTCAGCTTTTATTCTTTCAATTTCTTTCTGTCCAGAATGGATATTATCGTTAAATCTATTAAATAAACCACTGGACTCAAAAGTTAATTCAACAACAGATCTAGTTTTTGTCGTATTTTTAAAATATGAATGTATTCCATGAGTATCAAATAAAATTATGTCTCCAATATCACCATATATTTTACTAAATCTGTCCTCTGAGTCTTTTGGAAACCTAGTATCCTTATAATTATCCCAAAATAAAATTTTTTTGTGTGATTTTTTTATATAATACAACGGATGCGTCTCATTACTTTTTGGACTAAGCCAAATATAAATTTTTAATCTTCTTCCTTTGCTATCATGGTGTGGTTGCCAAGACCCTTCAAAAGATTTTTTTGATCCAAGAATTAAAATTGAGTTATCATAACAATATAATTTTTCACCCAAATAAGTTTTAATAAATTTAATTACTCCTAAATCATCCAGTTCTTTATAAATTATTTTTAAATCTGAAGCTTCTAATTCAAACCTTTTGTTGACAAAATCAAAACTATCTAAATTAGTGTATTTTTCTAGTCTTGAAATTGTTGTATTTGAAATTTTCTTACCAAAAAAACTATATCCATCTGAGTATATTTTATCATGAAAATGATCTTTTTTTTTTAATATATTTTGAAAAAAATGTCTAATTTGAAAATATATCTGAGAGATAATAATTTTGTTGAAATATAAATTTTTCATTAATATTAATTTTTAAAGTTAACTAAATAATTTTCAATTGATTTTTCATTACTTTTTGGATGTTTTATGAAATATTTTATATATTTTTTATAAGATATTTTTGAAACCTTTAATTTTTTGAAATTTAGTTTATCTAGTTCATCTATATTAATTTCTGTTGTAGACAACAATTTTGAAGTTTGTTTTATTTCATTTATAAAATAACTACGATTAAATTCATTACAAGTTAATGACAATATCGGCTTACCGAAAATTACTGCGAAAGATATAGCAGTAGATGCATGAAACATTACAAATGAGGAATTTTTAATAAGTTTTTCTGTCTGTCCCTTATAAACTTTAAAACCTTTAAGCTCTTTAATTTTGTTAAGTTTAGACTTGGGGTGCAAAGATATTACAACTTTAGTTTTGTAAATTATTTCTATTTTTCTAAAAAATAATTTTAATTTTTCATAATATTTTTTTTTTGATATAGGGCTTTTAATATTTGAAATTTTATAATCATAATGATCGGGAACATTTTCATCAATAAAAACAGCATAGGACTTAAATGGTTTAAAATGTTTTTGGATATTCTTGAGCTTAAAATAGTCTTTACTGATTATATAATTAATTTTTTTATTAGATAATTTTTCAAAAATTTTTTCTCTATATTTTCCTGAAGTAAAAATTATATGATTCCTAAATACAGAATTTTGAAAAAATAATTTTGAAAAATAATTTTTAAATTTGGAAACTATTTCAGAAATTGAATTATTTTTTAAATTTGTTTTTGGTCTAGTTCTTAATCCATGAACATATAAAATTGGATTAGACTTAAACCTCAAAATTAATCTTAAAATATTAGTTGAAAATTTAAAATTAAAACTAAGTAGGTCTAAAACATAAATTTTTTTATTTTTATTTAGAAAATTAAATAAATCAAAATAACTTTTAATTAAAATTGTATTTTTTTTTTTATTATTTTGTTGCCAAAAATAAAAGAGCAATCTAAATAAACTACTCTAAATTTTTTTTGAATATCTCTAAAAGAGAAATTTTTTCCTATAACTATTGATCTGGGTGATATAACTGCTATTAATTGTTTCATAATATCTAGGATTGAATTAAAAATTTTTTTAAATTTATAAACAATAATCTATAAATTAAATAAGTAATACTATATATAAAAGGTTAATGTCTTTAAGAAAAAATCAACTTAAATATCCTCCTTTCTTAATTGCTGAAATAGGTATAAATCATAACGGATCACTTAAATTAGCAAAAAAACTAATAGACTTATCAGTAAAATATAATTTTAATGCAGTAAAATTTCAAAAAAGAAATCCTGATATTTCTACACCAGGATATCAAAAAGAAATTATTAGAGACACGCCTTGGGGTCAAATGACTTATTTAAATTATAAAAAAAAAATTGAATTTGGTCTCAAAGAATTTAAAGAAATAGATAAATATTGTAAAAAAAAAAAAATTTCTTGGTTTGCTTCACCTTGGGATATTGAAAGCTGTAAATTTTTATCTAAATTTAAATGTAAATATAATAAAGTTGCATCTGCAATGCTAACAAATTTGGATTTGCTAGATGAAATAGCTAAACAAAAAAGATTTACATTTATATCAACTGGAATGTCTGATATGACAGATATTGAAAGGTGTATTAAAATTTTTAAGAAAAATAAATGTAAATTTGCATTGCTTCATTGTGTTTCCACTTACCCGTGTAAAGAAGAAGATTTGAATTTACTAATGATAAAAACTTTAAAAAAAAAATTTAACTGTAAAGTTGGATATAGTGGCCATGAGTCGTCAGTATCTCCAAGTATAATTGCAAATTTAATGGGTGCTGAAATTATTGAAAGACATATCACTTTAGACAGAACTATGTGGGGTACTGATCAGTCAGCTTCTCTTGAAGCGAATGGACTGGATCAATTAACAACTATTTTAAATAAAATTCCAAATATGATGGGATCTGGTAAAAAATTTTTAAATAAAAACGAGAAAAAATTAATTAAGAAATTTAAGTATTGGTAATTTAGCTGCATTCACTTATTTTAGATAGCACACTTGTACCCTCATCATTAATGATTTCTATTTTGCAATCAGAGTAAAGTGGAAGTTTGAATGAAATCTTTTTATTAATATTTTCTTTTTCAAATAAAATAAAAATATCCTTTCCCCAAGGTAAATTTAAATTATTAAAATCTCCTAAAGAAATTATTTTTATTTTACCATCTATTATCTCAAATTCATTTTCAACTAAATCAAGGGGAATTATTTTTTCAACTTTTTTATCAGTAATAGTTTTGATATATTTAAACTCCTTATTATTTAATTTAATAATTGTATCTTTATAAATTTCAAATTTAAGAAAAATAGATTTTTCATCTTTATTAATAATTTTAAAAGTTGAATTTTTACTAAAAAACAGATCACTATTATATTTTTTTGAATACAAGGGTGATAATGTTATTAAATATATATTTTTTTTTAATAAGATTTCATTATGCAATGGAAGAAAATTATAATAAAAATAATTATTTTTATGCAACCCATTAAGCATATAAAAATAATCGGCTCTTTCACTGTTATCAAATATTAAATGACTATTATCTTTTATTAATTTTATTTGCTTTTTAGAAAATTTAACATTGTAATTTTTATCAAAGTACGAAAAATAATCTTTATAATTTAAGATTCCATTAAAAATATTTTGAAAATAAAATATAAAAAATATTGGGACTATTAAAACTGAAAAATCTTTTAAAATAAAATTTGAAATATTCTTATTATTAAAATTTTTTATAGAAAATTTTTTAAAATCAATTATTTTAACAAGGCGACTAATTAAATAAATCCATACATAAATAAATGATCCAAGTAAAATAATTCCAGTTATATTCATAAATCTTTGGGGCAAAGTAATAAATGGCTTATCAAGTATTACAGTCATTAAAGTCATGATATAAATTAATAAAATAAGGAGTGTTTTATTTTTAATTTTTTGATGACTAATAAAAAATAATGAACACGCTACTAAAAGAGCCAATCCATATGGTTTGATCATGGGATTAAATACAAAAAAAAATTTTGAAATATTCCCATACATTAATGAAAAAAAATTATAATCTTTATCTAAAATTTTTGAATTTCTTAGATTAATATTCTCAAAAAATGATAGATCATTAAAATAGATAAATAATATCAGAAACAAGCATGGTATTATTATTAAAGAGTCTTTAAAGCTTTTTTTATTACTACTAAAGAATACAAAAAAAATAGAAATTGCATTTGTAAAAATTCCTATAGGATGAGTTAAAGAAGCTAGAATATTAAATATTATTATATAATTTTTTTTATTTTTTAATAAGAAATAAAATACCAGCATCGAGAATGCTTGTGATAATACAAATGGATTTATATGACTCGCATAACCCCAACCATGATAATTATTAACTGAAAAAAGGACTAATAGTAATGTCGCGACTTCTTTGCTAAATAATTCGATTGTAAATTTTATAATTGAGAAAATTACTATTATAATAAAAAAAATGTTAATTACATTTAATGATATAAATATGTCATTTATAATAAAATTTATTGCAGAAATTGATAAACTATAAATCGGATGGTAAATTTTAAAAACCTGAGCTTTTAATCTTTCTACTTTATGATTTTGAGGGTCTGAAAGATTTTCAATTTGTTTTTCAATAGATTGTAAACCTTTGCATCCCCTATCATTCATGCACAAATCAAAATTTTTTGATTTTATTAAAAATCCAAAATAGTTATCAAATGCAAAAGGATATGATCTGTCTTTTAAATATCCAAAATTAGTATTAATTGCAGATGACAAAAAAATTAATAAAGACAAAATGAAAAAAATATTTGTTACATTCTTATTTAATTTCTTCATATTGCCTTTTTACTTTAATTGATTTTGAATCATTAAATTTTAAAAATTTAAATCTGAGCAGAACATACTTGGGTAAAACCTTAATTGATTGAAATCCTATTTCTAGTAAATTTACATTGCTTATTTGATTTTCTTGATACCAATTAATAGGAAAAAATTTAATATTCTTTTCCTTAACAATTAAAGATAAAAGTAGAAAATGACTAAAATTATGACCATTAGAAAAGCTTTCAAAATCTATCGATTTTAAAAAATCTACTGAATAAAAATTTAAACCTGATCCTAAATCACTAATTTTTTTAAATAAACACACACTATAAATGATATTAATGA
>MDTG01274968.1_pt1 | contig 24265 bp, 16 predicted proteins | sample 811421 | NCBI WGS metagenome assembly MDTG01 (sample SAMN05326645, study PRJNA326480) | marine metagenome | isolation source: seawater | place: Pacific Ocean: South East | collected 2011
CATGGTCCACATGCGCTGCGCCGGCGTGAACTCGTAGGGCACCTCGCCGAACCCGATGGTACTGCCGGTATAGCTGACCACGTAGAACGCCTCCAGCATGCTCATGCGCCAGGGGTTGCCCTCGTCGTCGACGCCGGGCATCAGCGTGAATCCGAGCGTGGCTATTGCATAGGCCGAGATCAGCACGATCAGAGGCACGCGCATGCGCCGGAAGAACAGGAACAGCAATGACTCGGTCTTCATCCCGGCAGCCCGTGGCTCAGCGGCTCAGCCCGGCGGTTTCCAGGGTGAGCAGCACGACCGACAGGAGGTTGGCCAGAAGCGCCCCGCCGGAAAGCGAAACGATGCTCGCCATCACCACCGGGGTCAGCCCGACTTCGGTTACATGGACGGCTACGGCCCAGACCAGGGCGGCGGCGATCAGCTGAAGATCGACGACCAGGCTGGACGCGAGCAGCACCGCACCCAAGTGCGATCGCTCGCCGAATTTCAGCACCGTGGCGATCAATCCCACCACCAGCGCGGCGAATAGTTCATACACGTTGTGATGATCGGGATTGTCGATATCGCCGAGGAAAAAACCGAAATTCAGCGTCAGCGCCAACAGAACGAAGAAGCCGAAAACCACCTTGCCCATGTTCATGACGGGAATTCCCAGAAGTCGTTTGAACCATTATGCCTCAAGCCGTCTGGTGCCGAAATCCGGCGGGGAATGCAACCAGACGCATCATGCTGACGTCGTCCTGGCTCATGCATGCCGGGGATCAGTTAACATCGAGCCAGGCGCTCGACCGAGGGTCGATCGCAAACGATCAGAGGAGGCCGTTCATGAGCGGCAAGAAACGCAATTTCGTGGTCATCGGGCTCGGCATGTTCGGCCGCACCATCGCCACCCAGCTGGTGAGCTTCGGCAACCACGTGCTGGGCATAGACAGCGACGAAGTGCGCGTCAACGACGTCATAGACGAAATCTCCGAGGCCGTGATCGCCGACGTCAGGGACGACGAGTCCCTTCGCGAGGCCGGGGTCGATCAGTACGACGTCGCCGTGATCGCGATCGGCGACGATCTCGAATCGAATGTGCTTTGCACCATGAACGTCAAGCTGCTGGGCGTGGAAACGATCTGGGCCAAGGCAATGAATCCCACCCACCACAGGATCCTGGATCGTCTCGGCGCCGACCGCGTGATCCATCCTGAAGAGGAAATCGGCCAGCACGTGGCCCAGATGTTGCACAACCCGCTGGTGCGCGACTATCTGAGCCTGGGCGACGGCAACTACCTGGTCGATCTGTCCATACCGGAGACGTTCGAAGGCAAGCGCCTGGAAGAACTGAAACTCGCCGACCACGAGGACATCCGGGTCGTGGGCATCATGCGCGGCAGCGAATACATTGCCGGTCAGGACGACGAAACCCTTCTGGAAGTCGACGACAAGCTGTTGCTGCTGGGCCGACGCGATCCGCTGAGAGACTTCAGCGACAGCCTGTAGGCAATCCATGAGCCCCGGGCTGCTATCCGTGTTCGGCCGCCGCGCGATCAACATCCCGCCGTCGGGTGTTCTGATGCTGACCTACCTGCTGCTGATTGCCGTCGGCACGATGCTGCTGATGCTGCCGGCCGCGACTCACGGCGGGATCAGCTGGTCGGATGCGGTCTTCACCGCGACTTCGGCCGTGACCGTAACCGGGCTCGTGGTGGTGGAAACCGGCGGCGATTTCACGCTGCTGGGCCAGGCCCTGATCCTGCTGCTGATCCAGCTTGGCGGCCTGGGCATCGTGACATTCGCGGTGCTCATTCTCTCAATGCTCGGCCTGCCGGTCGGGCTCTCGCAGCGCATCTACCTGCGCAACGAACTGAACCAGACTTCGATGTCGGACCTGCTTCGAATGGCGCTGGTGATCCTGCGCGTGGTGATTCTGTTCGAACTGGCCGGCATGGCCGCGCTGGCGTTCGTGTTCGTGCCGGAATTCGGCTGGCTCGAGGGCCTCTGGCAGTCGCTCTTCCATTCGGTTTCGGCATTCAACAATGCAGGGTTCGGACTGTTTCCGGACAGCTTCGTCCGCTGGGGCGGCCATCCCGTGATCAATATCGTCGTGCCGCTGCTGATAGTGGTCGGCGGCATCGGTTTCAGCGTGCTCACCGATCTCTACCACCACCGAACCTGGCGGAAATTCTCGCTACACACCCGCCTGATGCTTGTCGGCAGCGCGGCGCTGGCCGCCTGGTCGATCGCGACGTTTGCCCTGCTCGAATGGAACAACCCGGAAACGCTGGGTCAATTCGCGGCCACCACGGACAGGTTCATGGCCAGCGTCTTTCAGGCCCTGACCACCCGCACCGCCGGATTCAATACTGTCGACATGGCCGACCTGGAAGACAGCTCCACGCTCATGTTCATCCTGCTGATGTTCATCGGCGGCGGCAGCGCCTCGACCGCCGGCGGCATCAAGGTCACGACGTTCCTGGTGATGCTGCTGGCCACGGCGGCGTTCCTGCGGCGACGGTCCGACCCGGTGGCGTTTCACCGCAGTCTGGGTCACGCCGAGATCATGAAAGTCCTTGCGCTGGTGTCGCTGTCGGCGTTCGCCGTGACCGCCGCGACGTTCCTGTTGTCGCTGACCAACGACCTCGATTTCCTCGACCTGCTGTTCGAAGCCGTTTCCGCGTTCGGCACCGTGGGCCTGTCGCGCGGCATCACCGATGAACTGAACCAGGCAGGGCGCGCGGTCATCGTGATCCTGATGTTCATCGGGCGCGTCGGACCGCTGGCGCTGGGACTTTTCATGGCGACACGGGTTCCGCCCAGCGTTCGCTATCCTGCCGGCCGCATATTCCTGGGTTGAAACCGGCCCGGCGGCGTTGCCCGCCCTCGCACGGTCGCGCGGAGGTTCACCGACGCCAACGGGCCTCCAGGCCGAGGTGGAAGGTCGTGCCCGGTGCCGGTTCGAAATATCGGCCGCCGAACGCGTTGACCCGGACATTGTCGATGTAGCGCTCGTCGAACAGGTTGCCGATGCCGGCCGACAGGTCCAGGTCCAGGCGACCGGCAGAGAAGTTTCGACCGACGTGGGCGTCGACCACCACGTAGTCCGGGCCGGCCGCGGTATTGGCGTTGTCGGCGATGACCTCGCTGGCCGCACGCAGGTCGACGCCGGCGTAGAAGCCCGCCGACCCGCTCCAGTCCAGCGCGCCGAACGCATAGTGACGCGGCACGCCCGGCAGGCGGTTGCCGCTGAAGTCGCCGTCCGGCGTGACGAAACGGTCGAATTCGAAATCCGAATACGTGTAGCCGCCGCGCAGACGCCAGCGTTCTCCCAGCCGCGCCGATGCCGCCAGCTCGAGGCCACTGCGCGTCGATCGGCCGGCGTTGCGGAAGAAATCGCGGCCGCTGCCGGAAAATTCCGGCACCTCGAAGCTGGTGATGGCCTTGTCGATGCGGGCCCGGAACACGCTGGCCTCGTAGCGCAGGCCGGTCCCGACCGCGCCGCGCAGGCCCAGTTCATAGCTGCGCGCCGTCTGCGGGTCCAGGGCGCGGTTGAAGCCGCCGCCGGCGCCCGGATCATCGGGGTTGGCCAGTTCGGTGGTGGTCGGCGTCTGGAACGCCGTGCCGACGTTGGCGTAGACGCTCAGGGCGCTGTTCGCCGACCAGACCAGTCCCGCGCCGGGACTGGTCTCGCGCCAGGTCCGCCGGCCCGAATCGTCGCCGTCGGCCAGAAAGTGGTCGTCGACGTCCAGTCGTACCTCGTCGAAGCGCACACCGAGCCGAAGTGTCCAGTCCGGCGCCAGGCGCACGCGATGCTGGGCGTACAGGCCGACCGCCTCGACCTGCTCGTTCTGGTCCAGTACGCGGTCGCCGCGGATGCCGGCCAGGTTGTCGAAGCGCAGCCTGTCGTCGTCCTGGCGCCGATAATCGAAGCCGGTGGTCAGGCGCTGCGGAATCCCGCCCCAGTCCGCATCGATTTCGTACTGGCCGTCCAGGCCGGTGAAAGTCCGGTCGAAAGCCACCTGTCCGCCGCTCTCGAACGGCAGGCGATTTTCGAAATCGCGCAGGAATCCGAAGCCGGACAGGCGGATTCGTTGCTTGACGCCACCATCGGCACCACCAGCGGCGCCGAATTCATGCTCGACGCCGGCGCCGAACCGCCACTGCTCCAGCGATTCGCCGGCGTCGAACGTCACGTTGGCCGCGCGGGCCGCCCGCGGGGACGTTCGAGCCAGTTCGGCGGTGACCGCCCCCGGATCCTGTTCGTCCGGCGTCTCGAAATAGCCCACGACGCCGGTCACGCGAGTGCGATCCGACGGCGTCCAGGCCAGGCTCGTCTGGGCACGGTACTGCCTGACCGCGGAATGGCGACGGAACCCGTCCTGGTCGAATCGGCTGGCCGAAAACCTGACCCCGAGCCGGTCGGTACCGCCGCTTAGCGACGCCCGGGTATCGACGAGTCCGTCGCTTCCGACGGTCTGGCCGACGGTTGCCTCGCCCCGGCCGTCGGGCTGCCGGGTGGTGATCAGGATCACGCCGCCGGCGGCGTTGCCGTAGAGCGCCGAGGCCGGCCCGCGAAGAATCTCGATCCGCTCGATCGCGTCGAGATCGATGCTGTCGACCTGGGATTGTCCGTCGGGCAAGGTCTGCGGGATGCCGTCGACGATGATCGCCACGCCGCGGATGCCGAAGCTGGAGCGGGCACCGAAGCCGCGCAGCGCCAGGCGCACGTCCTGGGCGGCATTGCCGGCGTTCTGGACGAAAAGCCCGGGCACCTGGTCGAGCAGCTCGACCAGGCTCGCCAGCGGCTGGCCGCGCTTGAGATCCTCGCCCTCGAGCACGGTGACCGCGGCAGACACATCGGGCAGGGTCAGCGCCGTGCGCGTTGCGGTGACCTCGATGGGTTCAAGGGGCGACTGAGCGACGACCGACCCGACCGCACACCACAATGCGGCGGCGCACCGAATCTGTCCGAGCGAGCGGCGTCCCCAGCCCGGGGCACGACGGTAGTGCATACGACATCCATCCGAGTCTTTCCACAGATCATCGCACGCCAGCGCCAAACCGGGGTCAGGGTCCGCGGCGGCCAACGGCTCGATCGTCCACCGGCTTCAACTTGAACCCCCATGCATCGAACGAAACATGACTCACTTCAGTTCAATGACGCTGGCATCGCCCGGCGCCAGATCGACCGTTTCCGAAACATCGCCGTCGGCACGCTCGATGACGACCGTGTAACCGCCCGGCGGCACCTGGACCGGGGCGCCGCCGACGAAGCCCGTGGCTGTCGTTTCGCCCGCAGCATCAACGACGCGGAACGGCACCCGGAGCGCCTGGCGCATCGCGGCTTCGAGTTCACCGGACTCGCCGGCGTCCAGGTATTCGCCGCCACCCAGCTCGGCCCAGTCTCGAAACTGCTGCTTGAGCTCGGCATCGTCGATGGCGAAGCCCACGATGTTGACGCGCACGTCGATGCCCGAATCGGCCAGTCCCTGGATGGCCGCGGCCGGGTCGCCCTCGCAGGTTTCCTCGCCGTCGGTCAGCAGGATCACCAGGCGCCGCCCCTCGGCATTGGCCAGGTCGGAGGCCACGGCCTCCAGCGATGCAGCGATGGGCGTTTTTGCCAGGTTGATCGCCTGGATGGCGTCCACGTTTTCCAGGAACGCGCGCTTGTCCAGCGGCCCCAGCGGCACCTCCAGGTCGGTGCGGCATACGCCGGCTTCGCGGTGGCCGTAGACCCTGAGCGCCAGGGGAATGCCGTCGGGCAGGGTTTCCTCGACAGTGCGCCGGATGGCATTCCTGGCAATCTCGATCCGGCGCGTGCCGCCCATCCGCTGCAGCATGCTGCCGGAAGCGTCCAGGATGATTTCCACCGCGCCGCGGGCCAGCGGGTCGCCGCCGGCGCCGGCGGTTACCTCAATCGTTGCCGGCGCGGGATCCTCCACGGCCTCGAACATCACCTCCACCTCGAAGTCCACGGGCCGCTTCAACCGGGCTACGGTCCGGTCGAAAGCCATCTGCAGCAAGGCCAGGCTCGTCACGTACTGGTACTCGCCGCCGCGCACCATCGCCCAGTCCTGCATGTAGTCCTGGGCCGAAATCGGCGAACCGCCGAACGCACCCTCCATCGAAAGCGCCATCGAGAAGACCTGCGGCTCGCCTTCGATCAGCGACGGCCACAACGCCGAATCGGTGCTGGTCGCAGCATCGGTCAACAGGATCACGGCCTTCTTGCCCGGCCGGCCGACCATCGCCCGGGCAGCCGCGGCCAGCGTGCCCTCGGCGTCGCTGGAACTGGTGTCCTGCGGATAGGCGGCCAGCAGCCGCTGGAGCGGGTACGGGTGGCCCACCCAATTGGCCAGCAGCGGCTCATTGTGGCCGAACGGCAGCAGGTTGACCTCGTCGCGGCCAGGATTGATGGTCTGGGCATAGTTGAACAACGCATTGGAAATCACCGGCAGGTAGGCCGCGACGCTGCCGGAGGTGTCCCAGCTGAAGATCACCGACCGCGGCGGCTCGTAGGCCTCCAGCCAGTACGCGGCGCCCGGCTCTAGGAAAGCCTCCCAGCGGTGGCCGTCGGGTTCCTGCTTCAGCGGGTATATCGGCACGCGCTCGCCATCGGCATCGGTCAGGCGCGGGGCCGCCTCCAGCGTCGGGTTGCCGGCCATGCGAAGCACCAGCCGGTTCATGCCGTCGGGCACGTCCAGGCGGTACCAGGATGCATAGGCGTCAAGAAGCGCGCGGCCCGGCGCCGGATCGCCGGCGGCCAGCGGCCGTGCGGACGCCCTGTCGCGATTGTCCGGCTCACCCGAGAGTCCCGGGAAACGCGGCGGTTCGGCGGCTTCAAGCGGACCGCGCCAGTCATAATGGCCCCATTCGCCCAGGATGCTCGGGTCGGAGGCCTGGACGCTGTGCTCGAATACGGCAATACGGTCAGGGACGCGCAGCGATCGCTTCGATTCCTGGCCGCTGAACACGAACCGCACGTAGCGCGCCCATACCGGGGCTGCGAAATCGAAACGCGTCTCGTCGTCGACCAGATCGAACTCGCCAACCGACTCCCAGGGTCCGACGGGGCTGATCCGGGACACACCGACGGTGACTCTCGACGGATGCGCGGCCGGCGGCGCATCGGCCAACTTCAGCAGTGATACAGCGTCGATGCGCGCCGCCCGGGCATGGTGGAAGCCCAGCACGAGTTCGCCGTCCTCTCCGCCTTGCTGCCTGAGATCCAGGCGCACGGCTTCGCCGTCCTCGATCAGCATGCTGCGATCGGTGGTACTGCCGCGCACCCATGGCCGACCCCACACCAGGTGTCCGCCGAACTCGGGATCTGCGACGTTGACCGATCCGGCGACGGGACGCCAACCCGCTTCTGCGACGACCTTGAACTCGCCGATGCGCATGCCGAAGTTCGACGGCGAACTGAACGCCGTGGTCAACGGCACCAACCGGGCATAGCGCGCCTCGACCGGCGCGGACAGCACGAAGGCCTGCTCCATCGGCAGGGGCTGAAGCGTGGCCTCCAGAACCCGCTCGAAGGTCTGCCCATCCATCGAAAGCTCGACGGCGAAGTCGTGAAGGAAGTAAACCGGCGACAGGCTCGCCGTCGTGTTGATCAAGAAACCGCGTACAGGCACCGGCTCATCACCGGCCAAGCGCACCGTCGGTTGCCCCATCGCGATGTCCTCGCCGCGATTGAACGGCACCTTGAACTCCGTCCAGTGACCGATCCGCGCCAGTGAGTCGAACAGCCTGCTCATCTCCTCGAATTGCTTTTCCGAAACCCCCGGACTGGCCACCGGCTCGGCGCCCAGCGCCAGCGATGCGGCGTTGAAGCCGCCGCGCAATGCATCCGGCAGCGGCCAATGGAATGTCGGGCGCAGCGGGGCGGCATCCGAATCGATGACGATGTCCCGGGTCGCCCTGGATGCGTCGGGATGATCGCCGCTGGCCAGCGACAACCGCACCGGCGCCCAGTCGGCCACGTCCGGCGGCACGCGCAGCTCGAAGGGCACGGCCACTTCTCCGCCGGGTGCAACGGTAGCCGGGATGTCGGCCCCGGGCACGAAGCGCCAGCGCGCATCGGTCATGTGGGCAACCAGGTTCACCGGCACCTCGACGGCATGCGGGTTTCGCAGCGTGATCGTCCCGTTCACCACCTGCTCCCAGCGCGAGAACGCCTGAACCGGCGACGGTTCCAGGTCGAGCAGCACCTCGGCGAATCCGGCCGGCGGTTCGTCCGTGACCAGTGCGGAAAGATCGAAGCGGTATTCCCCATTGCCACCAACCAGGAGATGGTGCGCCACGCCGGCGGCGAGTTCGGCCTCCTCGCGCTCGGCCTCGCGATTCCAGGCCAGCAGGTTTTCGTCGGATCCGTCGGCGACCAGTTCCAGCGACAGCCCGCTTACCCGCGGAAACGACAGGCTCGCCGCTTCGGACTGGACGGGCAGTCGGTACCAGTCCCGGCTGTGCGCGGTCACGCCGACACGGCCATGGACCATGCCGTCGGGCGGGAATGCCGCAGCGGTCTCGCGCCAGTCGTTCGGTTCCCGGTCCACCGCCGGCGCCAGCCAGTCGCCGCGCTCGACGACCAGCGTGTATTCGGCGTCCGAGGCCTGGCCGGCGTTCAGCTGGACGGCGTAGTCGCCGGGCGGCAGGAACAGGTCCCATTCCAGCGGCGCGCCAGGCTCGCCGCCGTTGCGGATGTCGCTGATGGTCACGCTTGCGTCGCCCAGCGTCACATAGCCGCGGATTGCGCCATCGGCCGGCGGCTGCACGCGAATCCGCACATGCTCTTCGCCCAGCAGCAGGAACGCGTAGCGGTCGATGTCGTCGCTCTCGGCCAGCGTGCCGGTGTATTGCTGACCGAACCGGATTCGCAGAGCGTCGTGGTAATCGTCGTTGGGCTCCATTTCCATTCCCGGCGGCGGCGGACCCAGCGGCAGGACGCGCAGCGTGTAGTCGGAATCCGTACCGGAGGCAGCCAGGAAATAGTCCCCGGGCAGCAGGAAGACGTTGTCGAGCCGTGCACGATTCGCCGCGCCCGGGCGCACCCGCTTGACAGCGCCGGTCGAATCGTGGAGATAGAGTTCCTGCAGGTCGTCGCCCTGTAGCTGCAGACGCCAGAGCTGCGGCTCGCCGTCGACGCTGAAGCGCCACCAGTCGGTCTCTCTTCCGACAAAACGGCCGCGACCGAAGCCGCGCTCGTGAAGCTGGGTCGCCATGCGCTGCACATTGTTGAGTTCGGCTTCCTCGCCGGGCCGCGCCTCGCCCTGCTCGGTCCAGGTCAGCGCCCAGTCGACGGCCGGGTCCGTGCGGTGGTTGAGATTCATTTCGTAACGGCCGGGGGGCAGCACGACGTCGGCGAAACTCGCCACCCCGTCGCCGGCGGCCCGGTGGCACTCCGAAAGCCCGATCGAGTCTCGGTTCAAGCACAGCTCCGGCCTGCTCCCGGGCTCGGCCCGAAGCTCGATCGTGAATTTCATGCCGGCCTCGTCCTCGGAGAGTTCGAACACGAAACGATCATTGTCGCCGTCCTCGAAACGCCCGCTCAGGTTCTGGAAGAAGTCGATCGCATTAGGCTGTCGATCATTGGGTTCGACCTCGACGCTGCCTTCTGCGACCGGAGCGCCCGTCGCGACCGTAATCATCTGCACCGACGCCTCGCCGGCATCGGTAACCAGTGAATACGGCCCCGGCGCCAGCGCCAATCCGCGACGGCGGACTTCCAGCCCGTTGCCGTCGTCGATCTCCAGAAGCGTTTCCGCAGCGGTGTTCTCGAGGCGCAGCGTACCTTTCCTACCGGCCGGCATCTGGAAAGCGATATCCCAGTGCACCGGCTGATCGTCCCCGGGTTCGGGAATCTCGACGGCGTAGACGGTCTCGGCACCGGCGAACAGTGTCGTTCGGCCGCGATTGGAAACCTTGACTGGCGCGTCGGCCGTTCCCTCGTCGGCGTCGACGACCTGGATCCGCTGGTTGTCGTTCTGCGACAGCTTGAGCTCGTAGCCCCCCTCCCCGCCGGAATGCGAAACGCCGAGCACATAAGTCCCGGGACGCAGCAGAAGACCGTCGGCGACCACCGGGCGAATCCCCTGCTTCGTCGCGAGCTGGAACACGGAAGTGGGCCTGGCAGTCAACGCTTCGGGAATCCTTCCGCGGGCGTCGACCAATTCAGAGAAATCGAACACGTCGAGCTTCGTCAACGCGCCGGCGCGGCCGATCAGCTCGAGGTCGAAACGGCGCCCCGCATGCTCGTCAGGCACGATCAGGAGGTAAGCATCCTGGTCCTGGGCCTGCAATGAGCCCAGCACGCGCACGACGTCCTTCTCCACCGGGAGCTTCAGCGGCACCGCCTGATGCGGCGCATCGTTGGGCTCGGCGTCGTGCAGGAGGCTGGTCAGCGCCGATGCAGACGTCGAGGCAATTAACCAGAACAGACAAACCGCCGCACGCCCGACCAAACATGCGCCCCTGGGTGAAATGATTGGAAAGACTGACATCGACGATCCTCTTTGAAGTCTTTTGCTGCCGAATCCTGTCTCTTCCGGCAATTGAATTCCGTACTATGTATTACGAACCCGAAGTGCGAGCCGGAAAGCCGCATTGCTCCATGTAAGTACGGTGCCCGCGCACAAAGTGCGCCAGTTCCCGAACGACGCTCGATTCTCCGGGTCCGGAACTCGACTCGCCCCGCCCAATCGACCGAGGTCCGAATTCCTCAACTACCAGGGAAACCGTCATGATCCCGTATCCGAATCGTCAATGCCGCCCTCAGTTCATCCAGAACGCATGGGACCGATTGCGCGTAGCAGCCGGCGTGGTCCTCCTTTCCGCGCCCGTCTCGAATGTGCATGCCGACGTTTCCTGGCCGCCGCCGGAGCCGGTTCAGCAACGAATAGAGGCTGCGGTCGAGTTCGTCGATAGACTGCAAACGCTTGTCCCGAAACCGCATGCCGACATGACCGACCGGGCGTTCGCTCTGGATTTCGATTTCGACGCGGCGATCGAGCACGTGACCAACGGCATCCATTACCAGCCCTACCGAGGCGTTCTTCGCGGGCCCGATGGCGCAGCCGTTATCGGCGCAGGCAATGCATGGGATCAGGCTCTTCTTCTCGCATCGCTGATCAAGACCATCGGCGGAGATGCACAGATTGTATCCGGCGCGCTTCCGGATGCCGACGCCCGGCGACTGGTCGAGCAGGCGTTGACCGTGCCGGCCAAGGCGAACGACCAGGCACCGGACAGCGAATCCATCGCCGCCGCGTTCGAGGCATTCGATCCCGAACTGGCAGGACGCTACCGCACCGGGATGCAGGCGACGCTCGAGTCCGGGGGCGATTCGCTTGCAGCCGACTCGAATGAAATCGCCGAAATGATCGCGAAGCTGGTTCGCGACTCGGAGCATGAAATGGCAAGCAGCACTTCGGTCGATGATCTGGTTCGCGCGGTGTCGAAGGACTACGCGTGGGTCCGTTGGCGGCTGGGCCCGAACTCGGACTGGACGGACCTGCACCCCGCCTTCGGTCAACAGGCCGCCCCCACGACTACGCCAGAGCGCTATTTCGACGATTCGGTTCCAGCCGAATTCCAGCACCGAGTAACCCTTCAGCTGTTCATCGAACGCGGCATGGACGACGGCGCCGAAGAACCGGAACTGGTCCCGGTGATGTCGAGCTGGGAGCGACCGACCGCCAACCTGTTCAAGAACCAGATCTATCTGGGCATGGCGCCCCAAACGCTTGACGGAACGCCAGAATCCTCGGTGATCGTACCGACCCTGAACGGTGCAAAGGCCCCCGGCGGGCAGGCCGTCTCCTGGCTTGGGCTGACTGCGGATCCGGCGGATGCGGGAACGGCTGCCGGAAGGCTGTTTGCCACGGTGTCTTCGCGCGGCGGCCAGGCAGCCGGGGCACTGGCGGGCATGGGCGACGACGGGCCAGCCCGAATTCCGAAACTCCTGGGCGTCGTCCTTAAAGTGGATATCGCTTCCCCGGAAGGCGAGCGCAGCGTTACGCGGCGGGTAGCCGATCTTCGCGGCCTTGACGAAACGGCATTCCCCCGGGCTGGCGCGTTCCAGATGATCCTGGACGTTCACGTCGGCCCGGAAGATCCGAAGACGCTCTATCACGACATACTCGATTATTTTCGGCCGTTCGTCCGCGCGGTGGCGCCCATGCTTGCATTCGCCCGTGGGGCGGTGACCGCCGACGAGATTCAGGCCTCCAGGGCATACCGGGATCTTTCTTCGCCGCGCTGGCTTGACTTCAAACTGGCCGCCGGCGCCCTGCTGGCACCACCAACCAAAGAAAAGGCGACATTCCGCCCCGGACCCTTGCTGATCGGGCGGAGGACCAACACCTCGCCGACCGGTGAATTGATGACAGTCACCGACATTCTGTCCAATCCTTCCACCGTTCTCGTTCGTGGAGACGATGCATCGCTGAGTCTCGACGTTAACGCGGCAATTGAACAGGGCGTTCGCGAAACGCTACTCGAATCTCGACTTGCCCGCGGTGACAACGCCTGGAAGCAGCGTCTGCCCAGGACCCTGGTCGATGATCGCGCGGAGCTGGACCGATCAGGCGCTCGAACCGAGCAATGGCCGGATGCAGCCAGGGAAGCGGCCGGCCGGGACCTGGAAAACGGCTACCTGCTGGCGATTGCGGAGGATGCCCGGCCGTTCTGGTGGCGGATCGACCCATCTACCGGGGAGACACTGGGAATGGGAACGCACGGTGGCTCGGAATTCACCGAGTACCTGATCGCCACGGTAGGGATCGGAATTTCGGTCTTTCTGTTCGCCCAGAGCGTTGAAAGCTGCGACGAGCAATACGCCGACAACCAGGACATGGCCGACTGCTGCATAGTCGGAAACCTCGGCCTGACCTACGCAACATCCGCCGGAAGCGCGGCGGGTGCGGCGGCGACCACCACAGGCAACGCCCTGTATGCCGCCTCGGGTTCGATCAAATCGGCACTGGGCTGGACCGCGGCCGACATCGGCACCGGTGTCGTGGTCGGAAATTCGGGCGGCATCGGCGCGGCCTGCCGCGCCTACCTTGGCCAGAATTGATTCGTTCCGTCCATCGGCCCAAAGCGGCGGCCGCGCTCGAATGCCCGTCGCGGTCGCGGTGCGGATGCGTGACCGAGCTTGGTCCATCGCACCGCGGCCGGGTCGGCTTATCGCGTTACCCGCGGAGTCCGGGTCGCGAGGCTGCCGTATAATCTCCGGACTACGCATCCTTGCCGTGCCATGACCCTTCTGCTTTTCTACCTGTTTCTCGCCATCGGCGTTTCGTTCCTGTGCTCCATTCTCGAAGCCGTGCTCCTGTCGGTCACGCCGGCACATATTGCCGTGATGAACGAGCGAGGCGCCAGTGCAGGAAAACTGCTGCGCAGGCTCAAGCGCGACATCGATCGTCCGCTTTCGGCCATTCTCAGCCTCAACACCATCGCCCATACATTCGGAGCGGCCGGTGTCGGCGCCCAGGCGCTGATCGTGTTCGGCAATGCATGGGTTACCGTGAGCTCGGCACTGGTCACGCTGGCCATCCTGATCTTCTCCGAGATCATTCCCAAGACGCTGGGCGCGACCTACTGGAAGCAGCTTTCGGCTTTCACCGCGCACACCTGCCGGGTGCTGATCGTCCTGATGTGGCCGCTGGTGGCGATGTCCAAGCAGATCACCCGCCTGCTCTCGCGCGGCAAGCGCGCGCCCAGCGTCAGCCGCGAGGAATTCCGCGCCCTGGCCCAGATCGGTACGCGCGAAGGGATTTTCGAGGAAGAAGAATCCAACATTTTCCTGAACCTGATCCGCTTCAGCGCGATTCGGGTACAGGACATCATGACCCCGCGCGTGGTCGTGAAGAAATTCCAGCACGACACCACGCTGGGCGAACTGATGGCAAAGTCCGACGAGCTGGTGTTTTCGCGCTACCCGGTATACGGCGAAAGCGACGAGGACATCAGCGGATACGTGCTCAAGGCCGACATCATGCTCAACCTGGCGCGCGGCAGGCCGGAACTGCGCCTGAGCGATCTCAAGCGCGAGGTGCTGTTCGTCCCCGAATTCATTTCACTGCGGGTGCTCTTCAGTCAGTTGCTGGCCGAACAGGAGCATTTCGCGGTGGTCATCGACGAGTATGGCGGCCTGTCCGGCGTGGTCACCATGGAAGACGTTCTCGAGACGTTGCTGGGGATCGAGATCGTCGACGAGAGCGACGCGATCGAAGACCTGCGCAAGGCGGCCCGCGACAAGTGGACCCAGCGAGCGAAGAAGCTGGGGCTCGAGCTGCCCGAAATCGCGCCCGACCCGGTTGCAGGCAGCGACTCGACGGGGCAGAATCAGTCATCGTGACGCCGTGGTTCGGGCATCCGCCCGGCCCGTACGACGATTGCCCCGGCGCCAGCCAGGCGCTGCGCCGCCAAGGAGATCAACCATGAGAAAAGCCATTGCCCTGTTCGCCGTCCTTTTCGTCGCCGTAGTGACCGGCGCATGCACCGACGATACCGGCGACGCGCCGGAAAGCAATATCCTCGAGACGCAGCAACAGGCCCTCGAGCGCGCTCGAGGCGTCGAGCAGGACGTCGCCGACGCCGCGAAACGCCAGGCCGAGGAGATCGAGCGCGCCGAGGGCGGCCGCTGAATCTGTCGTGTACTCGCACGGATTCACGTATTCTATGTGGAGGCAGTCGGGCATGCCTTCGGCGTCCCTGGAGCTTCGGGACTGACCGGCAGGACCTTACCCGGCCGCAGCCGATCGAACCCATCATCACCTGAATCAGGCAATCACCAATCCTTCCCAAGGAGAATCAAATGAAGTTTTATCGCGCTTTGACCGTAATTGTGGCTTCGGCCGCCAGCCTCGCCGCCGTCGCCGAAGAGCCCAACATCAATCCGGGCATGTGGGAAACCACGAGCACCGTGACGATCCAGTCCGAGCAGTTTCCCATCCCGCCGCGCACCGATACGTCCAGCGAATGCGTGACGGCGGAAAAGATCGCCGAAGGACAGGCATTCCTCGAAGACAACGACGATTGCGAGTTCAGCGAGAAGGACATGCGGGCCGACGGCATGGACTACACCATGACCTGCAAGAGCCCCGACGGCGGCTCGGTAACCATGAATGCCAGCATGAAATTCGATGGCGATTCGATGACCGGCACCATCGACGGCGACATCGAATCTCCGATGGGCGTCATGAACATGAACGTCGAGATGTCCGGTACGCGCACAGGCGACTGCTGAGACTCCCCCTTGCAGCATGTGAACGAAGCCCTGCCCCGAGCAGGGCTTCGTGTTTTCCGGGAACCCTAATTCAGGCTGGACCGGGGCGTGACCCGACTCAGAACGCCCCCAGGTCGGCCGCGTCTATCACCTGGTTGCGTCCGGCGCGCTTGGCCCTGTAGAGGGCGTGATCGGCACGTGCGCGCAGCTTCTCCAGGCGCGATTCACGTCGCGACTCGACAAGCCCGAAACTCAGCGTGACCGCGATCGAATGACCGTTGAATTCCATCGGCCTGATCCGGTCGCGGAATTCACCGATTCGCTGATGCGCCTGGAGCCGGTTGTGGCCCGGCAGAAAGATCGCGAACTCCTCGCCGCCTATGCGCCCGACGATGCACGGTGCGGGAAACTGCTCCAGCAGCAGCGCACCCAGCCTGCGCAGGACCTGGTCGCCGGCCTGGTGCCCGTAGCGGTCGTTGATCTGCTTGAACAGGTCAACATCGGCCGCCACCAGCGAACAGACCTTGCCCCTGGTGCGGTTTTCGGCCAGTGACTCCTCCACGGCATGATGGAATCTCCGGTGATTGAACACCCGGGTCAGGCCGTCGATTTCCGACAACCGGCGATAACGGCGACGATCGGCACGAAAACGCAGCAGCAGACCGACCAGCAGCAGGCCGATCAACCCCAGCATCGTGGTGCCGAGCAGGCGCGTCGATTGCTGCGCGGCCGCGGTCTCCTCGCGCATCGCGAGCAGCTCTTTCTGCTGGCGAAGCAACTCGAGTTCCTGGTTGCGCCGCTGGTTCTCGAATTCCGCCTGGAGATAGGCAAGCCTGCGCGCGCGCTGTTCGTCATTGAATCGTTCTGCCGCGTCGCGAAACCGGGAAAGATGCTGCAGGCCCTGGCCGAAACGCCCGCTCCGCTGGTGAATGGCGGCAATCGCCTCGTGAATCTCCATCAGGCTACGCCAGTTCTCGCGCGATTCGAACTGTTCGACCAGCTCGGTCAGGATCGGCAGAGCCTCCTCGTCCCGGCCGGTGTTCAGCAGCGCGATGCCAAGCTCCTTCCGCGCCTCCAGTTCACCGTTGAGAAAACCGGTTTCCCGGTTCCGTTCAATCGCGCGCCTGGACCATCCGATTGCCTCCTCGTGGCGCCCGGCGGCGTTGTACACGCTTCCGATCAGCGTCATGGCGCTTCCCACCGCGACCGGATCGCCGGACTGCTGGGCATGCTCCCAGATCTCGCGCCTGCGCTCCAGCGCAAACCCGGCAAATCCTGCGCTCCTCTGGACCAGCATCAACGAGTAAATCGAGTTGTAAATCGTTCGCGCGTGGCCGGTTCCCTTGGCCATGTCCAGGCTTTCGGCAGCGCTCTCGAGCGCAAGGCCATGCTCCCCCACATCCGAGTACAGTCTGGAGACCAGCGTCAGCGCGTCGGCTTTCTGCCTTGCGTCCTCGATATCCGGGAACAGCCCAAGCGCGCGGGCCATCAGGTCGAACGCGCGATCGTAGTTGTGAATCAGGTAATTGGCGTTGACCGACAGCTCCAGCGCCCGGAGCCGCCTGGCGGGACTGACCGGCCTGGCGAGAACCTGGTCGAGCAATTCCAGGCCCTCGTCGTAGCGGCCGTCCAGCATCAGGTTTCGAGCCTCCATGAGCCAGACCCGGGCACGTTGTTCCGTCGAGGCGTCGACCAGCTCCGGTTCCAGCGCATCGATCATCCGTTGTGAAACCGGCCAGGGCTGGTGAATGTGGACGTGCTCGATCTCGGCAATCCGGTCCGACAACGAATCGGCACCCGGAGGGTCATCGGCAAACGCCGAAGCGGCGATCAGGCAGGTCAAAAGGAATGAAAGACGTCCCAACCTCAACTCCGAGCTCCTGAAGATTTCCGCGAATCACGATTGCCGGCCGCCTCCGCCGACGATGTCGGAATTCCAGCGTACCCCGCTGAAAGATACAGGATTCAGGGCGCCGCGACAGGATCAGGGCGCTTTTGATCGACTCTGGGATTTTTCCGGTTTTGATTCCAGGCAGCCTCGGAAGACCGCGTAAAGGAGGACATGCGGGACGGTCAATGCCGCCAGGCCGCAGAAAACGACCTGCGCCAGCGCTTCACGGCCGATGGCATCACTCGTTTCGAGACCGGAGAGCAGCACCCAGCCGATCATGCCCAGCGCGAGCGCGCCAAGCGTGGCGGGCCACAGGCGCGAGGCCCATTGGCCCGGGGACCAGTCCCGCCAGGGGCCGTGCGAGCGGGCGGCCATGTCCAGCAGGTGACCGAAGCTGTGGAGCAGGCAGAAGTAAGCGGCAAACGCGATCAGGGGCGGCAGCAGGAGCATCGACGCCACCAGTACACCGGGGCCCGCCAGCTGAAATCGCCGGCCGCAATCGCCCTCGATGTGCATTCGAGCCACGTGCATGCCCGCGCCGACCAGCCAGATCGCGATCAGCGGCTGCGCCAGCCAGTTCAGGATTTCGGCGAGCACGCTCTGTTCCACGCCCGTCAGCCAGCCGAAGATCAGCGCGACTTCCGCCGGATGGGCTGCGACCGGACCCAGCACCGGTATGGCGCCGAATACGCTGATCGAGAGCCCGTCACTTCTGCCGGCGAACGCATAGGCATCCTGCTCGCCGAAATGCAGCACCGAGATCAGCAGGAATCCGGCCAGCGTCGCCAGCGGCGCGAATACCCAGCATGCAATCACGATCGCCATGACGGCAAGGTAGGAGAAGACGAACAGCACGCGACCCGACCTTCCGAGCCGATCGCGCATGACGATATCGCCGACCCAGGGATCCAGGCCGCCGTGCATGACGCCCAGCAGCGCGATCGGAAGGGCGACAAGCGCCAGTTGCGATTCCACCGCCAGCGTGCCCAGGAGGCTGCCGGCGGGCAACAGAGCGATCAGCACGACCAGGCCGATGCGAAGATGGATCTGGCGCAGTTCCAGTCCGGACTCGGAGGCCCGACTCCGGATCGGTTCGGTGAGGCTGGTTTCGAACTCGGTCGGTGTCATCGCTGCAGGAAGAAGAAGAGCCCGGCCGAACGTTCCGGCCGGGCCATTGTGGTCACGATTGTCGCGGCATTAGTCATGACAACTGTTTTGGCGATTGCTATGACTATCGCTATGACTATTGTTGTGACTATTGTTGTGACTATTGTTGTGACTATTGTTGTGACTATTGCTATGACAATCGCCATCCGATGCCTCAGGCGGCTTCGGAATCGGTCTTGATGACCGCGATCGTGTAGATCAGCAGTCCGAAGACAGCCTTGGCCACGATGTCGGCAATCGAGTAACCGACCTGGACGGCGGTTTCAGCGCCTGCGCCCGTGAGACCCAGCATCGGGAACAGAAAGACCACCGGGTAGAACAGCCAGGCGATGACGGTCAGGTAGCGCGCCGCACTGACCAGGCCGCGTGCAGAAGCCGGCTGGCGGGCAATCGCGTCGCCGAGACCGATGAACAGCTGGTAGAGAATGATCAGGAACGGGATCATCGAAAGACTCCACCACAGCCAGCGGGTACCGGCGTCGGCGCTGACTTCACCTGGGTAGCCGAGGATGATCATCAGCGCGGCGAGACCGCCGAGCAGCCATCCCTTGCTGACGGTTTCCTGCTTCGAGAGACGCATGACCAGCAGCAGTTCGACCAGCAGGAGTGGAACAGTCAACAGCCAGTCTACGTAGCGATAGGCATCGTTGAACGGCTTTCCTGATGCCACGTAGGCGCCATCGACCAGTTCGAATGCCGCTCTCCAGTCGAACAGGATCTGCACATAGTGATACAGCGCGATGAAGGTGACCAGTCCGGTGATCGTGATTGCGGTTCTGTATTCCGGCGCCACTCTGCTTCTTTGCATGAAGAAGAAGATGGTCGCGGCCGCGAAGGCGGCAACCGACAACGAGAATACGTTGAACACCAGGTTGTATTGACCGAAGCTAAGCGTCGGCAAAGTTTCCATGTCGTTACCCTCTGTTTATTGTTCGCAACGACCCCATGCCGTTGCGCGTGACACGGAAACTACGCCCGTCGCGTGAACCCGGACCGCGACCTCTGTGAAACTCGCGAAGACATCCGTGAAACCGGATAACGAAGATCGCAACATGCGCATTTACTGAACAATCACTCGATCCGATACACTGTCCAAAGTCATGCCTTATCGGAGTTGTTCCATGCGCTGCCTCGTAATCAAATCAATCGCCGTCGCTTTCCTGCTTCTTTCCCGGCCAGCGATCTCCCAGGGCGAAGCGGCACTCGATCAAACTTCCGATGAAGCTCCAATCGCCATCGTGATTCACGGCGGTGCCGGCACGATTTCGCGCGACTCCATGACCGCCGAACGCGAGCGCGAGATTCGCGGCATTCTCGAGAAAGCCATACGCGCCGGCTACGAGGTGCTGGAGCGCAACGGTGCGGCCATCGATGCGGTCACCGCGACAATAACCATTCTCGAGGACGCCCCGCAGTTCAACGCGGGCCGCGGGGCCGTGCTGACCAGCGAATCGCGGGTCGAAATGGATGCATCGATCATGACCGGGCACGACCTGGGCGCGGGCGCGATTGCCGGCGTGCGCGGCGTCCGGCATCCGATACTGGCCGCGCGGGCCGTGCTGGAGCACTCGCCTCATGTCCTGCTGGCCGGTAACGGCGCCGAGGCATTCGCCCGCGAACAACGGCTGGAGTTCATGCCGGAATCCTGGTTCCACACGGAGTTTCGCCTCAAGCAGCTTCGCCGGATAAAGGCAAGGGAAGCGGCAAAGACCGAATCGGTGGCTTCCGACCATTCGCCCGACGACGAGTGGTTCTCGACGGTCGGCACCGTGGCGCTGGATCGTGCGGGAAACCTGGCCGCGGGCACCTCGACAGGCGGCACGGCAAACAAGCGTTTCGGCCGCATCGGCGATTCGCCGATCATCGGTGCAGGCACCTATGCCGACAATCGAAGCTGCGCCGTTTCGGCCACCGGCCACGGCGAGTATTTCATCCGCCACGTCGTCGCGTACAACATTTGCGCTCGCATGCTGCATGCCGGCGAGACGCTCGCCCAAAGCGCCGACGCGGTGGTCAACGGGATACTCGCCGAAGAAGGCGGCGACGGAGGCGTGATTGCACTCGACGCACAGGGAAATATCGCGACGCCGTTCAATACGCCGGGAATGTACCGGGCAACCATCGACCGCGAGGGCAATCTTGAGGTCAAGATCTACGGCGACGAGTAGCCGGGCGCCCGCGCACAGTTATTCAGAGGTTCCCAAACGATGCTGACGGACTGTCTGACGTTCGAGTGCCCGTGGTGCGGGGAGACCAACCAGGTCGAGGCCGAGCCCGGCGATGCGGGCCAGTGGCTTGTGCAGGATTGCCAGGTCTGCTGCAGCCCGATCGAAATCAGGCTGCCGGGCCCCGGTCAGCCCGACTTCCAGGTCAGACGCGAAGATGCCTGACCGGGGAACCTCCGAACAACTCTGCACGAAGCTCGCTCGTTGGGTACCTGGGGCTCGATACGATTCAGGCAGGCAGCTTTTGTAGGAGCCTGCTTGCAGGCGAACAGAAGCGGGGCTCCATAGCCATTCGCCTGCAAGCAGGCTCCTACAGAGTGCCAATTATTGTTTCGCTGGCTTGAGCTTGACCTCAGGCTGCGCGCGTGTCGCCGGCCTCGTTACCCTCGCCCAGGCCGAGGTTGCGGCACAGCTTGAGCGATGCCTGCGCTCGGTTGAGCGTGTAGAAGTGAATGCCGGGCGCACCGAGGTCGATCAGCTTGCGACACAGGTCGGTGATCACGTCCTCGCCGAACTGCCGGATCGACTTGAAATCCTCCTGCTCTTCCCACGCCCTGACGCGCTTGAATATCCACGTCGGCATATCGGCGCCGCACATCTTCGAGAAGCGCGCCAGCCGCGAATAATTCGTGATCGGCATGATGCCCGGCACGATCGGTACCTGTATGTTCAGGCGCGCGCAGTCTTCGAGAAACCGTTCGTAGGCATCGGCGTTGAAGAAGTACTGCGTGATGGCGCTGTCGGCGCCGGCGTCCACCTTTTCCTTGAAGTGTTTCAGGTCTTCTTCCGGCGACCTGGCTTCCGGATGGTACTCGGGGTAGCAGCCGACCTCGATCTGGAACTGGTCGCCATATCCCTTGCGGATGTGGCGGACCAGGTCGGTCGCGTAATCGAAGATGCCGCTACCGCCGCCGGAAGGACGGTCGCCTCGCAAGACTACCAGGCGCTCTATCCCGTACTCGCGATAGGAATCGAGGAGTTCGTCGATGCTGTCGATGTCCTCGGACATGCACGAGATATGGGGTGCGGCCGGTATCCCGGTCTCGCGCTGAATGTTGAACACCGTCTCGCGGGTCCTGGAACGCGTCGATCCGCCGGCACCGAAGGTCACCGACATGTACTCCGGCTTCAGTGCCGCAAGCCGGTCGCGCGTGCGTTTGAACAATTCGACCTGCTCGTCGTTCTTGGGTGGAAAGAATTCGAAGCTGAGCTGGGGGCTAAGAGACATAGTATTGAATTCGATTGAAGTGAGTTCATCGCTTGGCTTTCGTAAATCGTGACGTGAAGTCGTTTCGTTCATCCGTCACGATTTACGAAAGCCCTAAAGGGATCCGGGAGGGGATGGCCCCTCCCGGATGGTTCCGATGCGCTGCTTAGTAGCGGTAGTGCTCGGGCTTGTACGGACCTTCGACGGTCACGCCGATGTAGTCGGCCTGCTTTTCCGTCATCTCGGTCAGACGCGCGCCGACCCGCTCCAGGTGCAGACGGGCAACCTTCTCGTCCAGGTGCTTGGGCAGGACGAAGACTTCGTTCTTGTATCGCTCGGGATACTTGAACAGCTCGATCTGCGCAAGCGTCTGGTTGGTGAACGAGTTCGACATCACGAAGCTCGGATGGCCGGTGGCGCAGCCAAGGTTGACCAGGCGGCCTTCGGCCAGCAGCGTGATGCACTTGCCGTCCGGGAACGTGATCTGGTCGACCTGCGGCTTGATGTTGTCCCACTCGTACTGACGCAGGCTGGACACGTCGATTTCGTTGTCGAAATGTCCGATGTTGCAGATGATCGCCTGGTTCTTCATGCGCTGCATGTGATCGTGGCGAATCACGTTGTAGTTGCCGGTGGCGGTGACGATGATGTCGGCCTGCTCGATGACGCCTTCGTCTTCGATGTTGACCACGCGATAACCTTCCATCGCCGCCTGCAGGGCACAGATCGGATCGATCTCGGTGACCCAGACGTTGGCCGAGAGCGCTCGAAGCGACTGGGCCGAGCCCTTGCCGACGTCGCCGTAGCCGCAGACGATGGCGATCTTGCCGGCCACCATCACGTCGGTGGCCCGCTTGATCGCGTCGACCAGCGATTCGCGACAGCCGTACAGGTTGTCGAACTTGCTCTTGGTCACCGAATCATTGACGTTGATCGCGGGGAACTTGAGCGTGCCTTCCTTCTGCATGCGATAAAGACGGTTCACGCCGGTGGTGGTTTCCTCGGTCACGCCGCGGATGTTCTTCAGCGCTGCCGTGTACCAGCCCGGGTTGGACTCGAGGCGCTTCTTGATCGCCTTGAACAGGGCGGCCTCTTCCTCGCTTTCCGGGTTTTCCAGGATCGACGGATCTTCCTCGGCCTGCGCGCCCAGATCGAGCAGCAGCGTGGCGTCGCCGCCGTCGTCGAGGATCATGTTGGCGGTGCCGCCGTCGGGCCACTGGAAGATGCGATGGGTGAACTCCCAATACTCGGTCAGGCTCTCGCCCTTGTAAGCAAACACCGGAATGCCCTTCTCCACCATGGCGGCGGCGGCATGATCCTGGGTCGAGTAGATGTTGCACGACGCCCAGCGCACTTCCGCGCCGAGTTCGACCAGCGTCTCCATCAGCACGGCGGTCTGGATGGTCATGTGCAGGGATCCCGCGATCCGCGCGCCCTTCAGCGGCTTGTCGGCGGAGTACTCCTCGCGGGTCTGCATCAGGCCCGGCATTTCGGTTTCGGCGATCTTGATTTCCTTCCGGCCGTAGGCGGCCTGCGACAGATCGGCGACAAGGTAGTCGTTTTCGGTCGAAGCGATGCTGGAATCGAACAGCACGCCCTTGGTTACGTCTTCTGGCTTGGCACTCATTGGTAAAACCTCAGTATTCGGATTTAGGGTTCAGGATTCAGGATTGAGGATGAAGGACCCGGGAGGCAGCAATCGACCGGTCGGGCGTCGGCTGTTTCCTGGATCCTTCCTCCTGCATCCTGCAGTTCTAGTTGTTAAAGCCCAGCTGCCTGCCTCAGCGCCTCGGCGCGGTCGGTCTTCTCCCAGCTGAACGTCGTGAAATGCTCTTCGATCTGCTTGCCGTCACGTATCACCTTGGCCGATGTCTGTTCCGGGATACGCCCGAAGTGCCCGTTGGTCGCCGTCTGGCGATACATCGGGTGCAGCAGGTCGAGCATCTTCAGGATGCCGAAGGGCCGCAGGTCGAAGTGCTCGCGCACCAGCTTTTCGATCTGCTCTTCGGGAATCTTGCCGGTGCCGAAGGTGGTCACCGAGATCGAGGTCGGCTGGGCCACGCCGATCGCGTAGCTGACCTGGATTTCGCACTTGTCGGCCAGGCCGGCCGCGACCACGTTCTTGGCCACGTAGCGGCCGGCATAGGTGGCCGAGCGGTCGACCTTGGACGGGTCCTTGCCGGAAAACGCGCCGCCGCCGTGACGGGCCATGCCGCCGTAGGTGTCGACGATGATCTTGCGCCCGGTCAGGCCGGCGTCGCCGACAGGTCCGCCGATCACGAACTTGCCGGTCGGGTTGATGTGATACAGCGTGTCGTTGTGCAGCCATTCCTCGGGCAACACCGGCTTGATGATGTGCTCGCGCACCCCTTCGCGGATCTCGTCGAGCTCCACGCCCTCGTCGTGCTGCGTCGAGAGCACCACCGCGTCGATCGCGACGGGCTGGCCGTCCTTGTAGCGCAGCGTGACCTGGCTCTTGGCGTCCGGACGCAGCCAGGGCAGCGGGTTGTCGGTGTGCTTGCGCAGGCGCGTGTGGCGTTCGACCAGGCGGTGCG
>MDTG01174470.1_pt1 | contig 24262 bp, 16 predicted proteins | sample 811421 | NCBI WGS metagenome assembly MDTG01 (sample SAMN05326645, study PRJNA326480) | marine metagenome | isolation source: seawater | place: Pacific Ocean: South East | collected 2011
CCACCGAGTCCGACCACCGAGTCCGACCAGCGAGTCCGACCCCCGAAACGACTCCTGAGTTCGAGCCGACTCCTGAGTTCGAGCCGACTACCGAGTTCGAGCCGACTCCCGAGAGTGCGTTCCAGCGGATTGCGAGCGACAGCGAGCACAGAGGGAGCTTCCGCACACACCTCAGAGCGAAACGCGCTCGGTTCGACTTCGTCGCTACGCGTAGATCCGGGGCCTCTCCGCCCCGCGAGGCCGACCTCGCCTCCGGCGCGGACGCTCAGCCACCCCTCCTCCCCCGGCGACGAAGTCGAAACGCAAGCGGCTTCGCGGGCCCAAAGATGGGGGTCTGGGGGGCGCAGCCCCCCAGAGATACAGCTAGGATCGGGGCCGCCTCAGGAGGCTCCCGATGCGCGACTGCCCCGACTGCTCCCCGCTGCTCCACCGACGCGGCTTCCTCGGACTCGGCCTGGCCGGCGGCCTGAGCCTGGCCCTCGGCGCGCGCCCCCTCCTCGCCAAGGAGACGCTGCGCGGCGGCGGCAAGGCCAAGCACTGCATCGTGCTCTACATGGCCGGCGGCATGGCCCAGACCGACACCTTCGACCCCAAGCCGAAGAGCAAGAACGGCGGGCCGCTCAAGGCGATCAAGACCTCGGCCAAGGGGCTCGAGCTCGGCGAGCTGCTCCCCAAGACGGCCGAGCAGGGTAAGCACCTGGCGGTGATCCGCAGCATGGACACCAAGGAGGGCGCGCACGACCGGGCCCGCCACCTGATCCACACGGGCTACGCGCCCAGCGGGACCGTCGAGCACCCGGAGCTGGGCTGCCTGGTCGCCCAGGCGCGCCACGACCCCAAGCGCGACTTGCCGGCCTACGTGTACATCAACGGGCGCGCCCACGGGGCGGGCTTCATTGGCGTCGACTACGCGCCCTTCCAGGTCGCCAACGCGACCCAGCCCGTCGCCAACCTGAGCTACCCCAAGCAGGTCGACGGGAAGCGCTTCGAGCGCCGCCGCCAGCTCCTCTCGGCGATCGAGCGCCGCTTCCGCAAGTCGCACCCCGGGCGCGAGACCGAGGCCCTGACCAAGGTCTACTCCAAGGCCGACCGGCTAATGCACAGCCCGCAGGTCAAGGCCTTCGACCTCGCGGGCGAGCCCGCCGCCCTGCGCGAGGCCTACGGGCAGAACGCCTTCGGCCAGGGCTGCCTGATGGCGCGCCGCCTGATCGAGGCCGGCGTGCCCATGGCCGAGGTGACCCTCGGCGGCTGGGACACCCACGAGGACAACTTCACCCGCCTGCGCGACCTGGGCGCCCAGCTCGACGCCGGCCTCGCGACCCTGATCGCCGACCTCGAGCAGCGTGAGCTGCTGAGCAAGACCCTGATCCTGGTCGTGAGCGAGTTCGGCCGCACCCCGCGGATCAACGAGCGCGAGGGGCGCGACCACTGGGCCCGCGGCTGGAGCGTGGCCCTGGCCGGCGGCGGGGTCAAGGGCGGCCAGGCGATCGGAGCCACCAACCAGGACGGAACCAAGGTCGTCGAGCGCCCGCTCCAGGCCCAGGACGTGTTGGCCTCGGCCTTCTTCGCGCTGGGCCTCGACGCCGAGCACACCAACTACACCCGCGAGGGCCGGCCCTTGCAGGCGGTCGACAAGTCGGGCAAGGTGATCGGCGAGCTCTTCGCCGGGTAAGCGAGCCCCCACCGAGCAAGAAGGGTCGCTGGGCGCTGGGCCTCACCGAGGCCCCGATCTCGCCGGCGGCGATCGGCCCGGACTGCGCGCCCCCCCTCGGACTGGCGCGTCGTGCGCTGATCAGTTCACCGCGATCAGGCCCAGGATCGACCCCAGCAACCCGAGCGCGATCAGCGTCCCGCCCAGGGTCAACAGGGCCACGAGCAGCCAGCGGAGGTCGCCGAGTGAGACTCCTTCGCGCAGCTCGGCCGCGCTCAGCCCAGGGTTGAGCAGGAGGCGCGCCAGGTAGCGCAGACCAGGCTGGGTCGTGACGGCTCCGAGGTGCGCGGAGGGCGCGAGCCGGCGAAAACAGCCCGCCCGCCCCGGCCGGTCGAGCACGGGGAAGAAGCGCCAGCCGAGGTCCCCGCTCTTGATCAGGTCCTCCACGGAGCGCGGCGCCGCGTCGGCCATGTAGAACACGAGCACGGGGTGGTCGTCCCGGCCGTGGCGCTCGTAGTCGCTGATGACGTCTCCGGCGCGCAGCGCGCGGACCTGGCGCAGGACGACGCGCACGCTCTGGGGGCGAGCGAGGGCGCCGCTGTAGGACCAAGCGGAGTGGAAGGCGCTCACCCGCTGGGGGCCGAGGGTCTCGACGCTGAACCCCTGAGCGCGGAGAAGGGCCGCCCGCGAGGCCGCCCAGGCGGGCGTTTGGCTGGGATCGAGCGGCTCGCGCTCCTCGAGCGGCTCCTCCTTGAGGCTGACCTGGACCGCCGGGGTCGGGGCCGCCTCAGGCGCTGACTCGGGACGTTCGGCGGCTCCGCAGCTGGCGCAGCTCCCGCCGTGCTCGCTCAAGCACTCGGCGTGCTGCTGAGCTCCGCACTCGGGGCAGAGCCACACGTGGCCGCCCGTGACCTCGTCCTTGCAGAAAGGACAGGTGACCCGGGTTCGCTTGAGGTGGATCTGGGGTGATTGCTCCACGGAGCCAGTCTAGCTTTCGAACGCCTGGAGCAGCTTGAAGGGTCCGTGGGACGCAATACCATGGCGAGTCACGTCCTCCAGGGGGGAGAGATCCATGTCCACGTCCTTGCGCCTGTCGGCTCTGCTGGCCACTGCGTTGCTCGTCGCTTGCGGCTCGAGCGACGAGGATCCCGAGCCGCAGCCCAAGCCTCAGCCGAAGCCCGCGCAGGGCTTCGACCTGAGCAAGCTGAAGAACGCTGAGGCCAAGCCCCTGGTGCTCGACGGGCGAGCGGTGATCGCCGCCGGCCAGCCCGGGTCGGCCAGCTACGAGCTCGCGCGCGGCTTCCGCCAGAAGGACGCTGAGGAGCCCGGGCTGCTCGCCACGGCTGGCTCCCTCGACAACCTGCACGCGGTCGCCTGGGGCGCCGCCCACGCGGGCGTGGTCCAGGCCGACGTCCTCAGTGACCCGCGCCTCGGCTCACTCCGCCAGCAAGTGGAGTTCGCCCAGGGGATCTGCCAGGCCGAGGTCTACGTGGTGACCAAGCCGGGCGCCAAGCTCCTCGAGCTGGCCGGCAAGAAGATCGGCGTCGGTCCGGCGGGGAGCGGCAACGCGATCACGGCCGAGAACCTGCTCTGGGCCGGCGGGGTCTACGACTGCAGCCTGGTCCAGGGAGAGCTCTCGGCGCAGCTCGACGCGGTGGCCGCGGGTGAGCTGGCCGCCGTGATCGCGGTCGGCGGCCAGCCGCTGACCGCCATGATCGGACGCAGCGACGTCGCCGCCCTCAGCCTCGACGCCGAGCTCGTGACCAAGCTGGCCGAGCTGGACGGCGACTACGGCAAGGCCTCGATCGCCAAGGACCACGGCGGCCCGGCCGACACGGTCGGCGTGTCCCTGGTCCTGATCGCGGCCAAGGGCTTCGACCGCGCCAGCCTGAGCTGGACCAAGGAGGGCGTCAGCCACCCCAAGGCCGCTGAGGCCAGCGAGGACGTCGACGCGGCGGGCCTCGAGACCCGCGAGGGTCCGGCCTTCGTGCTGCGCGACCCCGCCCTCGCCCTGCGCCTGGCAGGCGGGAGCGAGGACGCCTACGCGGCCGCGGCCGGCGCGCTGAAGCGCGCCTGGGAGGCCGGCGACGCCAAGGTCGAGCTGGTGCCGACCGCGGGCGCCCTCGACAACCTGGCCCTGGTGGCCGCGGGCCAGGCCGAGCTGGCGCTGGTCCCCGAGGACGTCCTGCGCGAGGCGCTGACTCGCCCGCAGACCGCGCCCCTCCTGGCGCGCGTGCGCGTGCTCGCGCCCCTGTTCAGCCAGGCGATCTACCTCGTCCAGCCCGAGGGCGGCGAGCTGAGCGACGCGGCCTCGCTGCGGCGCAAGGAGCTGGCCCTCGGCGCCGCCTGCAGCGGCCTGAACGTGAGCGCGCGGCGTCTGCTCCGCCAGATGCGCGTGCTCCCCGAGCACTACACCGGCTACCTGGCTGGCCCCAAGGACGCCTGGTTCCGCCTCGGCGCCCCCGAGGGCGGCCAGGTCGCGATCGACCTGGGCGAGCCCGCGGGCTACGTCGCCGCCGCGGGCGGCGGAGTCACGACGCGGGTCCACCTGATCTGCCGGCGCGACCTGCCGGCCGACCAGGCGGCGGCCCTCGTCTCGGCGCTCTACGCCCAGCGCAAGAACCTGAGCGGCGTCGACGAGCGCTTCGGCCAGCTCGACCCCGAGCAGCTGGGCGAGCTGCCCGAGAAGGTCACCCTCCACCCGGGCGCGGCCCAGGCCCAGGAGGCCGGCCTCGAGCCGGACAGCGCCGATCCCTGGAACTAATGGACTGTTCGTCCATTAGATGAGTCTGGGGGAGCGGCTTGGGCGTCCGGGGGGCGGTTGGCGGGTGGGGGCCGGATTGGCTTCCACCCGCTTTGTATTGTGAGGGCGTCCGGGGGGGGCGGTTGGTGGGCGGGGCCGGATTGGCTTCCACCCGCTTTGTTTTGTGAGGGCGCCCGGGGGGCGGTTGGAGGGCGGGGCCGGATTGGCTTCCGCCCGCGTTGTTTTGTGAGGGCGTCCGGGGGGCGGTTGGTGGGCGGGGGCGATTGGCTTCCGGTTCCTTCCTTTCTTTCATGCTTCGCGTCATGGAACGCAAGCGATCCACTGGGCGCCGGCAACACGGGATTAATGTCCTCGCGGAGACGGCCCGCGGCGTGCTAAACCACTGGCCTGGATCTGATTGCGAGGTTCGATGAACTCCTTCGCCAAGCTCTTCGTTTGTGGCTGCGCCCTCCTCGGCGCGACGGTGGCCGGCAGCCAGGTGGCGCAGGGCGACCCGCCCTTCCGCAATCGGGTCCCCAAGCTGAACGATCCCGTCGTCTACGACACCGAGTTCTGCAGCTACCGCGACCTCGAGGCGGACACGACCAAGGCCGAGCTCGAGGCAAACCCGCTCGTCTACGACGTGAACTGGGATCACCCCCTGATCAAGGCCGCCGAGGCCTCGATCGTGGGCGTCTCGCGCTCGACCATGAGCTACGGCGACCACATTCGGATCTACGGCCTCGACAAGGACAACGACTGGTCCTCGCAGAAGGGGCTCTACAACCACTGGTGGAACCAGCCGGACAGCCCGGAGCGGACCCAGAAGCTCGACGAGATCGACGCGCGCCTGGCGCGGGCCAACTTCGAGAACTTCATTCGCACGCTCCTCGGCGAGTGCCGCGACTACCCCTACATGATCCAGAAGAAGCTCGAGGTGCTCGCGCACCACACCCCGGTCAACCAGGCCGGCGAGCAGGGCCAGGTGGTCGACCCGCGCTACCCCTTCGACAGCCTGACGGGCGACGGCTACGCCCGCCTGCGCACGATCATGAAGAAGGTCTACACCGAGCGGCAGGCCAAGCTGAACCCCACCCTCAGCCGCTTCAACTACGCCTGGAACGAGGTCGGCCACGTCTGCCAGCGGATCGACAACTCGGTCAAGCCCTGGACCCACGCCGAGATCCGCTACATGTTCGCCGAGTGGCTCTCGGGTCCGCCCAAGCCCTTCAGCCTCGAAGCCTACGAGCAGGGGTTGACCAAGTTCATCGACGAGCACTGCGACAAGAGCCCCGACGGGCCCGACCTCGGCTTCAGCTACGACTTCCGCGGGCACAAGAACTTCAAGGCCAACTGGTTCGAGTGCAACGCCTTCATCTGGAACTCGCGTGACGCCGCGCGCATGGCCCTGGCGCAGATCGGCAAGGCCAGCCTCGACTGCGACCCGACCTACTACCAGCACCCCTTCGCGAGCCGCTACCAGCGGACCAAGGCCCTGATGGGCGCCTACCTCTGGTACCCGAGCGAGCACCACCAGCACATGCGCCGGGCCTCGCTCAAGGGCGGCGGGCCGCACATGTACATCCACAACACCGACGAGAACGGCGACGGCGTGGCGGAGTACCGCCTCTTCCCCAACGTTCAGGGCCAGGGTGACATTGGCCTCAGCAGCCAGTCCCTCAAGCGCGAGGAGGTCGAGGCCGGCTCGGTGACCGACGCCGTGGTGAGCACCTTCCGCAAGGGCTACTTCGCCCGCTACAAGGACTGGGGCTTCAACCGGATGTTCAGCGTCAACGACGACACGCGCGACGACTTCATGGCCGACGGCGTGTTCTCGCCCGGCGACAGCAACGCGGAGGCGACCTTCAAGCTGCGCATGGCGCGGCTCAACCAGGCCCTCGACCGCCACACCAACTGGGGCCCGACCCACATGTGGTCACCCCTCGCCGCCCAGATCGCCAAGCGCTACGCGATCCGCGCGGCCTACTCGCCGATCGTGGCCATGAGCTACGAGATCAGCAAGTCGCACAACTTCGCGGTCACCAACTACGACTCGACCCACCCCAAGGACAAGAACGTGGTCAAGTTCATGTTCATCGTCCGCTTCCCCACGAAGCACTACTACGACGAGCGTGACCTCAAGGCGGAGCGCCGGATCTACTGGGACGACTACTACCTCAACGAGAGCTCGCTCAGCAACGACTACTACGAGGAGCGCGCCCTCGACAAGTTCGGCTGGATCCCCGCCGACGACATCAGCTCCGCCGCCTACCTGGCCGAGGCCGAGGGCGAAGACACCTACTACCCGCCCACGGCGCCGACCGGCGGCACGAGCGGGATCCAGCCGGGGATCATCGACCACTTCAACTGGGACGACTGATCCCGCCTGTCTGGCTCGCAGAACCTACGCACGAAGAGGCCGCGCCCGAGGGCGCGGCCTCTCTGCATTGGGACCGGCTGGGCGACTCCTACTTGGGCATGGCCGGGGCCTGGGTCCACTCGGGCTTGATCTCGCCGGTCAGGGCGTCGAGGAAGGCCACGATCTGGTCGACCTCCTCGTCCTTCAGCTCCTTGGCGAGCTGGTGCTTGGCCATCAGCTTGACCATCTCGCCCAGGTCGCTGATCGAGCCGTCGTGGAGGTAGGGGCCAGTCCGGGTCACGTTGCGCAGGCTGGGGACCTTGAACATGTACTTGTCCGCGTCCTGCTTGGTGACCTCGTAGCGGCCGAGGTCCTTGGTCTCCCACGCCTCGCGGTCGCCGAGCTTCTTGATCGCGTTGCCGCCGAGGGCGGGGCCGGTGTGGCACTGGGTGCAGCCGGTCTGGTGGAAGAGCTGCATGCCCGCGATCTCCTCGGGGGTCAGCGCGCTGGCGTCGCCCGCCACGAACTTGTCGAAGCGCGCTGGCGTGAGGAGCGTGCGCTCGAAGGCGCCGATCGCCTTGCCTACGTTGTCGTAGGTGATCGGGTCCGCCTCGCCAGGGAAGGCCTGCTTGAACAGCTCGGCGTAGCCGGCGATCCCCTTGAGGGTCGCGATCACCTCCTCCGCGCTGGCCATGCCCATCTCGACCGGGTTCAGGATCGGACCCTTGGCCTGTGCCTCGACGTCCGGCTCGCGGGCGTCCCAGAACTGACCGGCCTCGTGCAGGGCGGCGTTGTAGACCGTGGGCGAGTTGCGGGTCCCGCGCTCGCCCGTATGCCCGGGGCTGGTCGGCTCGGCGTCCACGCCGAACTTGTCGAGCTGGTGGCAGCTGTTGCAGGAGATCTCCCCGCTCTTGCTCAGGCGACCGTCGTAGTAGAGCGTCTTGCCGAGGGCGACCTTGGCGGGGGTCTGCGGGTTGTTGGCGTTCTTGGCCTCGCTGGGCAGCTCGCCGTAGATCGCCTTGGCGAACATTTGCGCCTCGGCGACCTTGGGGTCGACAGGCTCCTGGCGCTCACCGGTCTTGGCCGGCTCGCTCGCCGTCTTGGCTGAATCGGGGGGGGCGGGGCAGCCTGCCGCTGCCACACAGAGCAGCGCGCTCAGAGCGGCTCGCTTCATGGGGACTCTCCGTCGTCTGTGCGTCCTTAGGGCGCGGGAGTCGCGCCTCAGCCGGACAGCTAAACCAATCCTGTGCCAGTGACTCAAGCCTCGCTCAGCCGGAGGCGAGATGTCTCGCGACGTCTCGCGACGCCTTGTCTGTGTTGCACCGTGTCTCGCCGGTGAGACTTCGGCGCAACTGGCTCCAACGCAAGAAGCCGCGCCTGGACGGCGCGGCCTCTGGGGGCGACGAGGAGCTCCTCAGCCGATCAAGGAGTGCTCCGCGCGGGGCGGTTCTTGATCCGGTTGATGAAGCTCGGCAGGCCCTCCTGCTGATCGTTGATGAAGTCCCGCGCCTGCTCGAGCGACTGCTTGAGCGAGTCGGCGGTCGTGGCCGCTGCGGGGCCGCCGGCCGCGTCGATATCGTCGAACACGGACTGCAGGGTCTCGAGCGCGCTGGTCTCGGTGCCGTTCGCGCCCTTGTCGAGGGCGTTGCGGGCCAGGTTCAGCAGGAGCAGGTCGTCGTCGGCGCGCAGGAACTGGCGGACCAGCTCCACGATCCCCTCGACGCGGCCGTTGAGCGGGTCGAGCTGACGGCCGAAGAAGTGGAGCACGTCGGCCAGGGCCTGCTCGTCGACCGGGTTGGCCAGCTGAGCCGTGGCGGCCTTCTCACCCAGGCCCTCGGCGGCCAGGACCAGGATCCCGCCGAACACGTCGAACTGCGCGTTGGCCTGGGGGGTCAGGATCGAGCCGATCGCCTTGTTGATCGTGGGCTTCTCGGGCGAGTTGGCGATCGCCGTCAGCAGGTCGAGGCCCAGCACCAGGTCGCGGCCCGTGATCAGCTGCTCCATGTGGAGCTGCTGCTCGGCGGCCCAGCGGTTGCGATCCGTCTGGTCGACGGGGATCGCGTTGGCGGCCGCCTCGAGCAGGTCGCCCAGCTGACGCTTGAGGCCGTGCCACTTCCAGCGGGTCACGTCGTCGGCCGGGTCGGCGGTGTTCATGTCGTCGGTGTAGGTCGCCAGCAGCGTGTCGCTGAGGTCGCTCATCAGCGCGTCGAGCTCGGGCTGGACGTTGGCGGCCTGCGCCTGCTGGCTGAGCTTGTCGAAGGCGGTGCTCATGAGGGTCGCCAGGCTCTTGACCTGGTTGCCCTGGCGGTCGTAGACCGGCGCCGAGGTGTGGACGATCTCCTGGAGGGTGTCCGCCAGGACGTCAGCGATCACCTCGTTGCTGTTGGGCACCTGGACCTTGGTCATCTCGTCCAGGACCTCGAACAGGAGCTCGACGGCGCCCGACTCCAGCACCGCCACGGCGGTCGGCTCGGTGGGGCGCATCACGGGGTCGTAGTGCTTGCCGAGGCCGAGCATGATGTCCTTGAGCAGGGTCGTCTCGCCCCGGTCGCTGAACACCTTCGCGATCGGCTTCATGGCGTCCAGCGCGCCCGAGTCGTTGAAGTCCTTCAGGGCGCGGACGTCGTCCGCCTTGATGTTGCTGCAGAGCAGGTTGCGCAGGAAGCCGATATCGAGCAGGCGGTGGATCGTGCCGATGTGGATCGTGATCCCCAGGATCTTCTGATTCCCGGCCATGGCCTCCAGGTAGAACTCGGCCATGTTGCCCATGAAGGGCGCGTTGCACTGGTTGGCGCCCTCCATCATCTCGAGGATCCGCTGCATGACGCTCTTCTTGCTCGCGTCGGCGGGGATCCGGTTCTTGTAGTCGTGGAACTTCATCATGCGAGCGAAGGTCACCGGCAAGGTGCGCAGCTTCTTCTGCTCGCTGTTGAAGGCCTGGAGGAGGGCGCGCAGGGAGCTGGTCGAGCGGCCCTGAGGGCGGAGGGTGTCCTCGAGCAGGGGCAGCAGGTCGCTGACCAGGCCGCTCGCGCTGCCGGGGGCGGGGGTGTTGCTGGCCGCGGCGTGGGCGTTGGCGATCGCCGCGATCAGCTTGTCGACCATGTCGCAGAACTTGTCCTTGTCCTGCTTGACGATCTCCGCGATCCCCTGGAGGAGCTGCGGCAGCGGGGTGGCCTTGACCAGCTCGAACTGGGCGTGGGTCACGTCGAGCAGCGCGCAGCTGGGGCTGAGGGTCTCCCAGTCGTCGTCGGGGCTCGCCGTACCGTTGTCGTGCTTGACGCGGGTCCCGAGCTGATCGAGGAAGCGCACGGCCTTGCCGAGCGAGTCCTTCTCGACCAGCTCACCGACCAGGAGCAGGACCTCGCTCAGGAGGGTCCGCTTGGCGTCGTAGTAGTCGAAGTAGAGCCCGCCGCCGGGCGCCAGGGCGCGGCCGTAGCTGTCGCGGGTGCCGTCCTGGCCGAAGGGCGCGATCGAGATCGCGGTGCCGTTCTGGTCGATCGGGCGGTAGTCGACGTCGACGTCGGCGACCTGATCGCCGTCAGCGTCTACGAAGGGCGCGGGCAGCTTGCCGGTCGCGGCGTCAGGGCGGACCTGGGGGTTGCCGAACTTGTCGATCCGCACGGCCCAGGCGGGAGCGCCGAGGTTGGGGAAGGCGGGCATGTCCTGGTCGGCCAGGAGCGCGGTCGAGAGGTGATCGAGGGTGCTCGCGACGGCGTTGGCCTTGTTCTGGCCGCTGGTCGCCGGCTTGTAGTCCTTCATCAGGCGCGAGGCCGCGGCGAGCAGCTCGCGGAGCAGGTTCCGCTCGCCGTTGGGGTTGCCCGCGTCGTCCAGGCCGTCGTTGGCGCGGATCAGGGCCAGGCTGGAGCGGACGAGGTCCTCGAGCTCGGGGTAGTTGAGCAGGCGGCTGATCAGCTGCGCGCGGCCGTGGCCGGCGCCCGCCTTGGTGACCCCGCTCTTGCCGCCGAGCAGCTTGGAGAGCGCCTCGAGGGTGGCCTGATCGTTGATCAGCTCCTCGAGCAGCTTGTCGACGTCCTTGACCGCGCCGTCGACGTAGCCGTTGTCGACCAGGGGCAGCAGGTCGACGAGGGTCGGGAAGAGGTTGTTGCTGATCGAGCTGGGCAGGATCCGGTTGACGGCGCCGATGAAGTCGTCGCGGCGGCCCTCGAGGGCGGCCAGCTCGTTGGGCTGCCCTGCCACCTCGTACTTGTGGTGGAGCATGTCATAGGCGATCGCGCCCATGTCGACGCCAGCGCTCGCGCCGGCAGCCGTGCTTCCGACCGCGGTCGAGCCGCTGCCGCCGCCCGTGCCGCCGCGGTTGCAGCCCGTAAACAAGAAGCCGCCGGCGAGGGCGAGGGCGCCCGTCAAAGCCAGCGAGATTTTGGGATTGGAGAGCCTCATGGCTGCCTTCCTTGGGATTGTTAAGGTCTTCAACAGCAAAGGAAGGGCCTAGAGACGTCGCGGTCGCATTTGGCTAACTCGTTGATTATCAGCAGCTAACGCGGCGTGTCAATCGTCCTAAGTGGACGAATCCCGAAAGCCGGTTCATGTTCCGTCCCATCGCTGGAAGAGGTTGAGAGGGAGTGATCCCCAAACGGGAAGAACCATCCTTTCCGTTTCCGGGAACTGAGCTCGAACAACGTTCACATCGCCGTAGCCCGAGAGCTACGCCCGGGAGGGCGGATATCGCCCCGACGCGATCTCAGTCGCAGGCGACGCGGAAGCCGACCCGGGGAGCGACCTGCGGGAAGCCGGCCGCGTCGACCGCCTCGCGGGAGGTCGAGCGCGAGGGCTCGGGCCCCCGAGACCAGGAGCCGCCGCGCAAGACCCGGAAGCGCGGATCGCCGCCGAAGGCGCCGTCGACCCACTCGCACACGTTGCCGCCCATGTCGAAGACCCCGTAGAGCGAGTGGTCCGCGCTGAAGCTCCCGCCCGGCGCCGTGGGAGCGCGCGGCGGAGGAGAGCCGTAGCGGTGCAGGTTGGCCAGGGGCGGGTCGGCGCCGAGGTCGAAGCGCTCGCCCCAGGGGAAGGAGTTCCCGGGCAAGGCCAAGGCTGCCTTCTCCCACTCGAGGTCGGTCGGCAGGCGAAAGGTCAGGCCGGGGGTGCGCTCGCTCAGCCAGCGGCAGTAGGCCAGCGCGCTGGGGTAGCTGACCCCGACGGCTGGGTGCTGCTCCTGGCCGCGCGCCACTTGGACCGCGTCTCCGGCCAGGATCAACTGGGCCGAGCGCGGCAAGAGCGCGGGGCGAGCCTGGACGGGGCGATCGAGGAGGAAGCGGCGGTAGTCCGCGACCGAGACCTCGCGGGCGCCGAGAAAGAAGCCGTGCACCCAGAGCGAGGTCGGGGCGCGGAAGAGGGGCCGCACGGCCTCGGGGTCTCCGCCGGAGCGGAAGGGACCAGGCGGCACGTAGACCAGCCCCGCCGGGATCCCCTGGGCGTCCGGCAGCGCCAGGCGCCGAACGAGGGCGCCCTCGCCCGCCGGCGCGACGAAGGGCAGCCGGAGGGACACGCGCCCCGCGAGCTCCAGCTCGAGCAGGTAGGCGCGCCCGACCTCGAGGGCGCCGCCGGCCTCGACGGGGGTCGGGCCGAGCTCCTCGACGGGCCCCAGCGTCCAGCGCCCCTCGGCGCTGACCACGGGACGCAGGCGCGCGATCGCGCCGCGGGGCTCGCTCTCGACCCGCAGCCCCCTCGCGCTGGCGCTCTCGCGCAGGCTCACGAGCTCGCGCTGGCACTCCTGCGCGAGCCCGCGCTCGCCGCGCCGCTCGGCCGCCTCCTGGGTCAGGCGCAGCAGCTCGAACATCGCCTCGTGCGCCTCGGCGCGGAGGGGGTGCTCGGCCGGAGCCTGGGCCCAGGCCTGCCGCGCAGCCCGCAGCGCCCGCTCCGCGGGCGCCCCCTGGTCGGCGCCGGCGAGCAGGTCGCGCTCGACCTCGCGCAAGGCCAGACGAGCTCGCGTGACCGCCGCGTCGCCGGGCGGCGCCTGGTCGCCGCGCAGGCGCATCGAGCCGTCGCGCTCCTCCTGCGCGGCGGCCAGCGCCGCGCGGGCCTCACTCCAGGCCGCGAGGCGATCCCCGACCGCCTCGCGCACGGCGGCCAGGCTGGCCTCCGCGCGGCTCACCTGAGCGCGGCGCGGCAGCCAGGCCGAGAGGATCAAGAGCGCGATCACCGTCACGCTCTGCAGGAGCGCCAGGGCCGCGAGGAGCGGCTGCTTCTCGAGCCGGCGGAAGAAGCGCTGCGCCCCCCCCTTGCCCGTGTTGGCCTCGACCGGCTCGTTGCGGAGGAAGCGGAGCAGGTCCTCGGCCATCGCCCTGGCGCTCGGGTAGCGCTCGGCCGGGGACTTGGCCATGGCCCGCAGCGCGATCGCTTGCAGGTCCTCGGGCACGTCGGGCTTGTGCTGGCGGGGCGGCGTGGGCGGAGACTGCGTGATCAGCACCAGCAGCTCGCGCAGCCCAGGCGCCATGAAGGGCACCTGCCCCGCCAGGGCCTCGTAGAGCGTGGCCCCCAGCGCGTAGATGTCGACCGCGGCGGTCGCGCGCTCGCCGCGCGCCTGCTCGGGGGCCATGTAGACCGGGGTGCCCAGGAGCGCGCCGACCTGCGTGATCGACTTGGTCCGCTGCTGGCGGGCGAGGCCGAAGTCGGTGATCAGCGCCTCGTCGTCCTCGGCGCGGATCATCACGTTGGCCGGCTTGATGTCGCGATGGATCACGCCCTGCTGGTGAGCGACCTCGCAGGCGCGGGCCACGTTGAGGATCCAGGCCGCGATCCGCTGCATGTCGCGGACGCGCTCCTCGTGGATCTTGGCCTGAAGCGACTGCCCCGCCACGTAGGCCATGGCGTAGTAGTAGTGACCCTGCTCGAAGCCGAAGTCGATCACCGGCACGATGCTCGGGTGCTGCAGCTGGGCCGCCGCGCGCGCCTCGCGATAGAAGCGCGTGACCGCCTTCTCCGCCTGCTCGCTGCCCGAGCCGTCGGCGGGCAGGACCTTGAGCGCGACCCGCCGCTGGAGCGAGAGCTGACGGGCCTCGTAGACCTTCCCCATCGCCCCTTGCCCGATCAGGCTGAGGATCCGGAAGTCGCCGAGCTGGTCGCCGGGGCGGGGTTCGTGGATGGCAGGCTGCTGCACGTCGGCTCAGGTTACTCGCTGGACGAGCCCGCCTGTGGGCGGCGACCCGCTACTTGACGTCGTCGCGCAGCACCTGCTCGCGGGGCTTGAGCTGGCCGTACTTGGCGTACTGCTCCGCGCTGAGGAGGGCCTTGAGCTTGGCCTGCGCCGTGTCGCGCGTCTCGCGCACGCCCTCGTCGAAGGTGGTGTTGCTGATCTGTTTCTTGCGGTGCTTGTCGACGAGGTCCATCCGCGCGGCGAGCTCCTCGTCGAGGATCTTGCGCAGCGCCTCGGCCTGGGCCGCGGTCAAGCCGACCGACTTCTGCAGCTCCTGAATGCGAATGTTGTTCGCGTATTCCAGCCGGCGCCGCCAGCGCTCGTTGCGCTCGGCCTCGAGCTTCTCGGCCTCGGCCGGGTCCTTGGGGTAGACCAGCGTGGTCACGCGCCCGCCGCCGCGGGGCTTGTCGCGCAGGGCATCGTTCTCGCGCCGGATCTTCTCCCCCTCGGCGAGGGCGTCGGCCGAGGGCGGCGGGGGCGGCGGAGGCGCAGGCGCGTCCGGGCCCCGGAAGGGCTCGTCCGGCTTGGGCTGCTCCGGCCCCGCCTGGGGTCCCGCCGGGGGCCCGCTGGGCCCGCCGCTCGGCGCCTGAGGACCAGCGCCAGGGCCGCTCGGCGGGGCATCGGAGGCGACGTCCTCGCGCTGGGGCTTCTTCTCGGAGGAGCCCTCCCCGCTGGCAACCTGCTGGCCCCCGTCCCCCGAGTCCGACTTCTGCGAGAGGCTCATGCCGACGCCGACTCCGACGACGAACACGACCCCGACGATCAACGCGACCGCGCCTTGCTTCATGACTGACTCCTCGGACCCCAGCGAACCTTCAGCGTAGCGCTCAAATGAGAGAGGGAGGACCCATAAGGCCCTCCCTCCCCCGTACTCTCTCCCCCGCCGAGGCGGGGGTCTCTCTCACCGCTTGCGCGGGGTGTTCTAGTTGCCGGCCGGCACCTGCATCGAGAGGCAGTGGGTCGCGCCGCTGTACTGAATGATCAGGCGCGAGTCGATCCCCACGGCGCGGAAGCCGAGCGAGCGGTAGGCGTCGAGGGCGGCCCGGTTCTTCGAGGCGCTGCTGTACTGAGGCACCAGCGCGATCCCGTTGGCGATCACCGAATTGCTGTAGGTCGCGAACTCGTCGTAGTTGTGGTCGACGTCGACGCGGATCACCTGGTAGCCGAGGGCCTGCAGCTTGCTCGCGGCCTCGTTCGTGACCGCGTGCTGGCGGTGGCTGCTGGGGTAGCGCGAGACGAGGGCGTGGGTGTCGTTCATGACGCGCATGAACATGTCGACGTGGGTGGTGCCCTCGTTGATCAGGGGGCGGAACCACTCGGTGCGGGTGTAGCCGAACTTCTCGAACTCGCGCTCGATCCGGCTCTTGCTCATGCTGGGGTTGAAGCGCTGGACGCCGGTGCTGCACATGTTGAGCGTGCGGCCGTCGGTCGCGTAGTTGCCGCCCTCGAAGCCGACGCGCACGTCGACGAGCGGCCAGTTGCGAGCGTTGGCGTAGGCGATCGGGAAGTCGTCGTCGTTGGGGCGACCGGGGTAGTACTCGAGGTCGGCGACGGTGCGGTTGCCGTTGCCGTCCTTGAGCACGATCGGGCCGTAGTCACGCATCCAGACCGAGTCCAGGGCGGCGACGTAGATCTCGACGTCGTCCATGGGCACGTTGTTCTGGACCAGCTCGAAGCGGAGCTGGCTGGCGACGCTCTGGCTCGACACGTTCACGTCGCAGATCACGCCCGTCCCGTTGAGCGCGGGGAAGGCGTCGGTGTAGGTGTCCATGACCAGGTAGGTGTCGTTGGCGCCCCACAGGATCGCCTCCATCTGCTCGTGCTCGGCGGGAGCGCGGCGGGTGGCGGGCAGGCTGGGGGTGGTCGGCGTGGCCGGCTGGTTGGTGTAGTTGCGGCCGTCGACCTGCGCGCCGGTCAGCTCCCAGGTCTGCTCGCCCATGAAGCTCTGCTCGCTCCACTGAACGACGCCGACGCCCTTGGCGAACCAGATCGAGGTCGTGCCCGCGTCCGCGCAGTTGCCGCCGGTGAAGCGCAGCTCGGTGCAGTCGCTGAAGGTGCCGACGGGGGTCGTCAGCGAGCCGCGGTTGGTGATCGTGGCGGTCGCGCCGCTGAGGCAGGGCCCCATGTCGATCGTGCGGCTCTGGCCGACGTTGCCCGAGAGGTTGTTGATCAGGGTGTAGGTCTGACCGTTCCAGAGCCAGAACCAGTCGTGGCTGTCGGTGGTGTAGACCCAGGTCGAGCCGAGGCCGCCGAACTGGCTCCAGAGGCGCCAGCCGCCGAGGTCGTTCTGGATCTCGGCGCGGGTGTCCTGGCCGGTCTGCTTGTTGGTGAAGCGGAACCAGTCGTTGGGGTTCTCGCTGATGTAGTCGTTGGCGCTGGCGACGCTGGCCGCGCCGACCAGGAGAGCAGCAATAAGAAGCTTGCGGGCGATCAAGTGATCCTCCAACCAGCCAAGTGAATGGCAGCCTTCGTTGCTCTGCGGAAAACCCGTGAGTGGACTCGAGAGCCGTCCGCAGAGTGCTGCGCCCTCTCCCCAGCCGGAGCGCAGCGAGTTCCTCAGGGGCCTCCCAGCCCCGTGCCCAGCCCATTGCAAGCAGAGCGCCCAATCGCGCATCGCGTCAGTAAGCACTTAAGCCATCGAGCCCTTCCCGGTTTCCATTCCTGGGAGGAGATGTGTGTCCAGTTGGAGGCGTGCCTAGGTATTGGCATGCCAGCGGGTTACACAAACCTGACAGTTCTGGAGTGGGACGTATTCGGCCAGATGGGCCGATACAGGCGTACGGAGTCGCGAGGCCTTAACATGACCCGCCCCGGCCCGGGCTTTGCCCTGCGCCGGGTCGCTTCAGCCCGTGAGGACGCCATGGCTCGAGACACCACCACCCTCCTGCACAAGGCAGTTCCCCGGCTCAAGAAGGGCGACGCCAAGGCTCAGAAGCTCGAGGCGCGGATCATGAAGCTCGGCGCCTCGCTCTGGAACAAGGGGCCGCGCGGGCTGCGCAAGATCGGCGTCAAGCTCGAGCCCGACGACCACCGCCCCCTCGAGCGCGACGAGCTCTTCGAGGGCGCGCGCGAGATCCTCGGCGACCGCGAGTTCGTGCGCTTCGTGCGCAAGGTCAAGGACGTCCTCAGCCAGAAGCTGGCCAAGAAGGCGAGCGCGACCCAGCCTGCGGCGAGCGAGAGCGGCAGCGGGCGGATCAGCTCCAAGGAGAAGCGGCGCAAGGCGCGCAGGCGGCGCGAGGAGATCGAGCAGCAGGAGCAGCTCGAGCAGGTGGCGGCCGAGCGGCCCCAGACCGACCTGACCATGTCGGGCAGCGGGGCGCTCGCGATCCCCGAGGACTCGGGCGAGGGGCTCGCGATCCCCGACGAAGACGGCGGGCTCGCGATCCCCGGCGACGACGAGCTGGCCGTGCCCAGCCTCGACGCGGACGCTGGCGGCGCCGACGCCCTCGACTTCGACCTCGACAACCTCGACCTCGAGGTCGCGACCGGCGGCGGCGGCGGCGCCCAGGCCGAGGCGACGCCCGCGTCGTTGGGGATCGACGAGGGCAGCGAGGACGACGACGCGGCGCGCGGCGCCGAGCGTGCGCTGCTGCGCTACGGCCGCACGGGCGAGAAGTCGGACCTCGAGGCGGCTAAGAAGCTGTTCAAGCAGGCGGTCAAGGAGGCCGAGGGTCCGGTCGCGCAGGGCGCCGCCCGCGGCGGCCTGGCCAAGGTCTACTTCCTCGGCGGCGACCTCGAGAAGGCCAAGGACCTCGCCACCAAGGCGCTCAAGGTCTTCCCCCACGAGCCGACGGCCAACGCGGTCCGCTGCCAGGTCGAGTGGCCCAAGGAGGTCGAGCGCGAGCGGATCAAGGCGCTCCTGGCCCGCGCCGAGAGCGCCATGAGCACCAGCGACCACGACGAGGTCAAGGCGGTCGCCAAGACGCTCCACAAGGAGTTCCCCAAGGAGCCCTTCGCGGCGCTGCTCTTGCTCGCGATCGAGTGCGACAAGCTGAGCAGCGACCTCGAGGACCCGATCAAGAAGGCCTGGAAGAACTACCCGCCCTCGCCCGAGTACGGCGACCTGCTCCTCGGCGAGCGGCTCGAGCGCCAGATCGTGGGCCACGGCGTCGACTGGCTGCTCGACAAGATCGACGACACCGCCGACGACGGCGAGGTGCTCAAGGCGACGGTCAAGGACCCCGCCGGCAAGGACAACCTGTGGGCGGGCGCCTTCCAGATCCCGCTCGGCCTCTCGCGCGCTGCCCTCTGCGGGCGGCGCAAGATGGAGGACGACGTGAAGCAGGGCGTCGTCCTCTCGGCGGGCAAGTGCGTGTTCGCCGCGCAGTACTTCGACCACGCCAAGGAGATCTTCGGCAAGGCGGCGCGGATCGACCGCGAGGGCGGCGCGATCGGCGAGATCCGCAAGATGGAGACCCAGTGCGGGGTGCTCAAGCGGGCCTTCGACCGGCCGGGGGTCAAGTTCAAGAGCGGCAAGTTCGACGGGGTCGGGATCGAGCGCTACCGCGAGGCGGTGGCCGCGCGGCTGAAGCTGGTCCTCGACGACCTCGAGGGCGACCGCGGCAAGCTCGAGGCCAAGGAGGCCAAGATCGTGGACGCGATCCTGGCCGACCCCGCGCGCAAGAAGGCGATCCAGAAGGCGGCCAAGAAGGCCGGCAACGACGACCCCTTCGCGGCCTGGGACGCGCTCGAGGCCGAGGGCGCCGCGGCCGCCGAGAAGCCGGCCAAGGAAGAGAAGAAGAAGGGCGGGCTCTTCGGGCGCATGAAGGCCGCCGCCGCGGGCGCGGTCGAGAAGGCCAAGGCCGCGGCTCAGGGGGCGGTGCTCGCGAGCAAGAAGAAGGAGGCCCGCCGCGCCATGGGCGAGCGCCTGCGCGACCGCCCGGACAAGGGCTGGGGCGACAAGGAGCTCGACGCCTTCCTCGCCAAGGCCGCCATGGTCGAGCCGCGCCTCGACTTCCTCGACTCGCTGGCGGAGGACCTCCGCTCGGCGGCGGGCCGCGCCAAGGACCTGTAGCGGGACACCCCAGCTGGCATCTCACAGCCAGTAGACTCGGCGCCTCCAGAGGGGAGCGTGAGCTATGGCTGGCGGCGGCGGCGGCGGAAACACCTGGATCGGGGCACTGATCGGCGGCGGGATCCTGTGCGGGGTCGCCTACGGGCTCGAGCACGCGCACACGGGCCCCGGGTGGCTGATCGCCGCGCTGCTGGCCGTGGGCGGGATCGCGGTCGTGTTCGGCTCGTGCGAGGCCATGATCAAGAGCGTCGAGGGCCTCGGCGAGCGGCTGGGCTGGAACCAGTTCGTGGCGGGCACCATGGCGGGCCTGGCCAGCAACCTGCCCGAGGTCGTGATGCTGGCCTTCGTGATCGCCAAGGAGCCGCGGGTGGCCTTCGTGGTCGTCGCGCTGACGCTGCACGTGGGGGCGCTCTCCTTCGGCGTCTACGCGGGCTTGCTCCCGCGCGACGAGCACGGCTCGGCGCGCATGCCCGAGCCCATGGTCAAGCTGAGCACCGACCTCTACGCCTGCGCGGGCGGCGTGCTGCTGGCCGTGAGCTCCATGATGATCACGATGCGCATGTTCCATAAGGGGGAGGGCCCGGCTGCGCTCAACGCCTGGGACCTCTACGTGATCGGCGCCGTGCTGCTCTTCGTGGAGGCGGTGGCCCTGGTGCGGCTGGTCAAGCGCTTCAGCGCCAGCGACGCGCCCAAGCCGGCGGCGGTCGCGGCCGCGGCGAGCGCCGCGGCGCCTGCGTCGAGCGCGGAGCGCGCTGGCGAGGCCGAGGCGGACGCGGCCGAGGAGGACGCAGAGGCGAAGACCGGCGCGGACGCGGACGCTGAAGCCACGGAGGGCGAGGCCAAGGCGGAGACGCCCGCGCCCGCGCCGGCCGCGGCCGACTCGAGCGAGGCGCCGAGCTGGGGCGTGATCGCCTTCTTCGGCGTGCTGGGGATCGTGACCTCGGTCATTGGCGGCCACGCGGTGGGCGAGTTCGCCGACATCCTGGTCAAGTCGCTCACGGCGCGCGGCTACTCGGAGATGGTCGGCGCGATCGTGATCAGCGTGTTCGCCTGCTCGGGCGCCTACCTGATGATCGCGACGGCCCACTTCAAGGGGATGTACGACCTCGCGCTCGCCAACGTCTCGGGCCAGGTGACGCAGGTCCCCTTCGTGGTGCTGCCGATCTCCTTGATCATGATCGGCGCGTTCGGGCAGCTCGGCATGGTGCCGACCTACCCCGACGGCGTGCTCCCGATCGACCTCGAGACGACCTCGGTCATGGTGTTCGGCTTCCCGACGATGCTGATCCTCTGGAAGTCGATCCAGGACGACGGGCGGGTCAACTGGCTCGAGACCGCGAGCATGGTCGGGCTCTTCGCGCTGACGATCTATCTGCTCGCCGCGCACGGTTGAGCCCGTCGACGCGCGCTACTCCTGTTTGGGGGCGCTCCTGGAGGTGACCGGGGTCACGCCCCCAGGCGGGAGGGACACCGGACGCTCGGGAGGCAGGTCGGGCAAGCGAGAGCCCGCAGGGAGCAGCTCATTGAGCGAGCGGACCGCGCGGTCGCCCTGCCCGCCGGCGGCGCGCAGCGCGCGACCCACCGGCTTCTCGGGCGCGACCAGCGAGGCCTCGCGCCAGCCGAGGCGCATGAAGAAGAGCGCGGCCAGCAGGGGCAGGGTGACCAGGATCCAGCCCATGCCGAGCCTGAGCGCGCGCCCCGAGCGCTCGGCCTCGATCTCGTCCGCGCGCTGACGGGCGGTGGCGACGCGCTTCTCGCGCTTGATCGTGCCCGAGCTCTTGTCGAGCTTGCCCGAGTCCTTGCGCTTGATCCGGTCGCTGACTCGGCCGCTCTTCTTGGGCGCCTTGGGCTTGGGCTTCTTGCCGGTGCTGCGGCTGGCGGGCTCTGCGGCGGGGAGCTCCTCCTCCATTTTCTCGTGCAGCTTGCCGCGCTTGAGGCGCTCGGTCTTCTCGCGCAGGGAGCCCGCGTCGAGGGCGATCCGGCCCTCGTCGCTGGCGCGCAGCTCCTGGCGCATGTGGGTCGCCGTCTTGCGCCGCACGTCGCTGATCGAGACCTCCTCGGGGAGGAGATCGAGCCCGCCGCTGCCGCCGCCGGCGCCGCCGCCGCCAGGCTGAAGGACGGCGGGAGCCTCGCCGAGCTGGCCGAAGCTGCCCGTCGGCTTGTCGTGTTGTCCCGAGCCGCCGGGGCGCAGGGGCGGGAATCCAGCGGTCGGGCGCTGGTGCGCGCCCGAGCTCTTGGCGCCGCCGAGGGGTCGCAGGGGCTGGGTCGAGGCGTGCCCCATGGGGCGCATGGGCTGGGTGGCGTTCTTGGCGGCGCGCATGGCGCGCGTGCTGGTCTGCTCGTCGGGGCCCGCCTCGGTTCCGCTGGACGGGGTGCTGAGCGTGTCGTAGAGGTCGTCCTGAACGAGGACCTGGGTGGTGTTGCCTTCGAGGCGCGCTTTCACGCTCCCGTCAGGGGCGGCGTAGAAGGTCTCCGTGCACTTGGGGCAGCGAATGTTGGTGCGCTTGCCCCGGTTGACCGCGACCCGCAGCACGGCGGCGCAGTAGGGGCACTCGAACTGGATCTTCTCCTTGGGGTTCGCCTCGTCGACGCCCGACTCCTCGGGGACCTCGACCTGACGGGAGGCGAAGCACTCGTCGCAGATCACCCCTTCGGGCAGGTCCTGGCCGCCTCCCTTGATCAGGACGCCGCAGACTTCGCAGTAGCTGAGCGCCACCTAGGCCATCCCCAGCGCGAGCACGAGGAGGTGGAACACGGAGACGACGACGGTCAGCAGGACCCCCGGCACGAAGAGCAGCTTGCGGGTGCCGCCCTTGATCGCGGCGTAGAGGGCGCAGCCGAGCGCGATCAGGCACTCGGCGCTGCTGCCGAGCAGGATCGAGCCCAGGACGGTCTCAGGCCACAGGGCGCGGGTCCCCAGCACCAGGGTCACGGCCAGGGCGAGGGAGAGCCCCCCGCTGGCGAGGCAGAACACCTCCGCGGTGGCGTAGCGCTCGTCCTTGGGCCCGCGTCGGCCCGCGAGCGCGATCCCGACCGCGTAGAGGAGGGCTCCGCCGAGGACCAACCAACGGGAGCCAGCGGCGGGGCCGAGCTGGCTCGCCCAGGGCGCAGGCGGAAAGAGGCCTGCGGCACCGCTGCCCAGGAACGCGACGCCGAGGGCCGCTCCTGCTAGCGCCAAGATCGCGCCGAACACCTTCGCCAAGGTTTCCTCCCAGCCTCGACTATATTCCCGGGCCAACGCGCTCACAAACACCCTGGAGGTAGCACGTGCTGGCTGGCAAGACCCTGGCGGTCCTCGGAGTGGGGACCATGGGAGAGGCCCTGGTCAAGGGCTGGCTCGAGTCGGACCTCGGCCTGAGCGTGCGAGGCACGGCCAAGCGCAGCGCCTCGCGCAAGCGGATCGAGGCGCTGGGGATCGAGCCGAGCCCAGACAACGTCAGCGCGGTGACCGGGGCCGACGTCGTCCTGCTGGCGACCAAGCCGCAGGTGGTGCCCAGCGTGCTCGCGGAAGTAGGCGCGGCGATCACGCCCGAGACGCTGGTGATCTCGATCGCGGCGGGGGTGCCCACGGCCCGGATCGAGCAGGACCTCGTTCCCGGCGTCCCCGTGGTGCGCGTCATGCCCAACACCCCGGCCGTGCTGCGAGAGGGAATGAGCGTCCTGGCCGGCGGAGCCGCGGCCAAGGAGGAGGACCTGGCCCTGGCCGAGGCCCTGTTCTCGCCGGTGGGCAAGACGGCGGTCCTCGACGAGGGGCTAATGGACGCCGTGACCGGTCTCTCGGGCAGCGGTCCGGCCTACGTCTATCTGGTGATCGAGTCCCTGGCCGAGGCCGGGGTCAAGGTCGGGATCCCCCGCGACACCTCGACGTTGCTCGCGGCCCAGACGGTCCTGGGCGCGGCGCGAATGGTGCTCGAGCTGGGGCAGCACCCGGCCTTGCTCAAGGACGCCGTGACGACGCCCGCCGGCTGCACCGTGGACGGGCTGATGGAGCTCGAGGAGGGCAAGCTGCGGGTGACCTTGCTCAAGGCGGTGGTCAAGGCGACGCAGCGTTCGCGCGAGCTAGCGCCGTGATCGAGGTCGAGCGGCTCGACCACTTGGTCCTGACCGTGGCCGACGTCGAGGCGACCTGTTGCTTCTACGCGCGCGTGCTCGGCTTCGAGCCGATCACCTTCAACAACGGGCGCCGCGCGCTCCGCTTCGGCGACATGAAGATCAACCTGCACGCCCTGTCCGCCCCCGCCGCTCCCTTGCCGGTCCGTCCTACGCCTGGCTCGGGCGATCTGTGCTTCACGACCCGCACGCCGCTGGCCGAGGTCGCCGCGCATCTCGCGGCGGAGGGCGTCGAGGTGGTCGAGGGCCCGGTCGAGCGCACGGGCGCGCGCGCTCCGCTGCGCTCGCTCTACTTCCTGGATCCTGACGGCAACGCCTTGGAGATCAGCAACGAGCTGTAGACTCGACCCGTGAGTTTGGACCGGGAGATCGCGCACTACGAGCGGTTGGCCCAAGCCGAGGCCACGCCGGAGGTGTTGATTCGCCTCGGCGAGTTGCACCTCCGCGCCGACGACGAGCCAGCCGCGCTGAGGGCCTATCGCCACGCCCTCGAGCTGACGGGGGTCGTCCCCGACTACGGCGGCGGCGTCGATCTCCACCCCCTCCGGCCCATGATCCTCAAGACGATCGAGGAGCTCGAGCAGCGGATCAACGCCGCAGCCGGGAGAGCCGCGGGCCTCGAGCGCCGCGCTGCGCTGCTCCTTCGTCTTGACCAGCTGACGCGCGAGGAGCACGACGAGTTGATCCGGCTCGAGGTGGCCCTCGAGGTCGAGGTTCACCCCGAGGAGCCCCGCTGTCCTGCCTGCCAAGGCCCCATGGCGGAGGGCGCCGAGGCGGGCACGGTGATCTGCGCCCGCTCGGGTGCGGACGGGGATCTGTGCCGGCACACGGACGCGCGCCGGCTCTACGCCTGCGACGGCTGCGGCCTGGTGGTTCGGGCCTGGGTCGAGCGCAAGATCCGCAACCTGGATCCCTTCGAGCCGCCCTTGCTCAAGCCCGAGCGGAATCGCTGCCCGCACTGCAACGGGCGCGTCGCTGACTGGCGTCGTCACGTGCGCAACTGTCCCCGGGCCCGCCCCGCCGAGTTCCCGATCTGCGACGTCTGCCGCAAGCGCGGCTACCACCGCAGCCCTCTGCGCTGCCCCCGCTGCAAGACCCTCGTCGGCGAGACCCCTTGCGCGCAGAAGCGAGGCCGTTGATTCGTTTCCTCGACCCGTTCACGTGGGCAACATCTGCCCGTCGTCCCACACGCGTCCCGAAACGAACGCCCTAACCCCCTCTCCCCCAGTCACTCC
>MDTG01027244.1_pt1 | contig 24259 bp, 22 predicted proteins | sample 811421 | NCBI WGS metagenome assembly MDTG01 (sample SAMN05326645, study PRJNA326480) | marine metagenome | isolation source: seawater | place: Pacific Ocean: South East | collected 2011
ACTACAAGCGATCCTTCCATTAAAGAAGATAGAACACAAAAGGCGTAGGCCCCCTCTAGTTTTTTAACGCTTTCTGATACAGCGTCAAGAACTGTCTTTCCTCTTTTCAACGAGCTATCTATCAAACATCCAATTACTTCACTATCTGTTTGAGAAACAAAAACATAACCTTCCGATCTCAAGTTTTCCCGCAAATCTGAGTGATTTTCTATTATGCCGTTATGAACGATCGCTAAAGATTCGCCGATCAAGTGAGGGTGGGCATTGATTTCAGAAGGTTTACCATGCGTTGCCCATCGGGTATGTGCGATTCCAATACTGCCGGAACAGCTCTTATTTTCTATCGCATTTTTTAATACTTCAACTTTTCCTTTGACTTTAGTACATCTAATATCCTTGTCCTGATCAATTGAGGCTATACCCGCGGAATCGTACCCTCGATATTCTAAACGTTTAAGGCCTTCCAACAAAATTGGAGACGCCTCTCTTTCTCCAACCATTCCAACGATTCCACACATTGCAATATTTCCCAATCTTTTAAATAAAGTCTAAGTGCCCCTATTCCTCATTAGTCTAACCTGAATGTTTCAAAGGAAGACAGTCCATCCATTCCCACCGTATAACTGAACTCTATAGGTCTGCAACACACCTCGCAGTCTTCAATAGATTTTTGACTACTCACAGAGAGATCTAACAAAAAGGAAATTCTCTCACCACAATAACAACACTCAAAATATTTTTCTTCTATCATAAAACTCAAAAAAGTATAAAAACATATCTGTCATGAAAAAAGGATTAACGCACGGATGCCCTATTTTTCTCTAAAATCGGCTCAAAATATTGGTTTATTTCTGAAAACTCTACAGTTTCGCAGATCGAAGCAGTATTCCAGTTCTCATTAGCGGCAAGAGCTTTTGATTCTTCATCATAAGTAAAACGAACTTTTGTCTTCTTGTCTTTCCAGCTTATTAAGTTACCGTCGACCACATATTTTCCATATAATTGTTTTTGCAATTCCGTTGGCGGATTAAAAGCGTGGAAAGCCGAGTACCTTATTACCTTGCCTTTGATAAAGTAATAGGCGACTTCAGTGCCCATCTCAAAGCAAAGAATCCCAGTCTTTTCAAAACCAACCACTCGGACAGGGTTAAAAAATGCTATGAAAATGCAAACTAACGGAAATACTGTCTCTTTAGACAAAGCTTTTTTCATCGAACCTTCTAATTCAACACTGATTTAATTCGCGGGTCATTTTCTTGTCTTATATAAATGGTCGGGGCGATTGGATTTGAACCAACGACCCCCTCAACCCCATTGAGGTGCGCTACCAAGCTGCGCCACGCCCCGACCGCAATTAGATAGGATAATACAGCTAATAAAGCCTGGAATATAGAAATTGCACCCTCTATTTGGTTCAATGTTGGGCTTGATGGCATCTTACACTATATTTTAACTTAATTGTAACGTATAACAGCAAGTATTCTACTTAATTCGCACTCTACATTTAAGGAATTGATTAATGAGCACTACCGAAAAAAATCTAAAAAGGATTAAAAAAAACAGACGTTCTCTGTTTGAGTTAGAGGGCCAGGTGATGGTCAACAAGGCTAGGTCATATGCTACTAGATCAAATATTGAAGAGAATAGATATCTGATCCTGAAAAATTATGTTGCAGCGTTCGTAGGCAATCGGCAACTAGCTAACCAAAACACTGACGATATATTTCAAAATAGAATCGCTATTTTAGAAAATATCGACCTAGATGAAAGCAATCAGGTGCAAGTTAATTTCAAAGAAAGTCAAATAAACAAGGCTAAAGTAGACTTCTTAGATCATAGAGCGAAACTAAATGAAACAGTATTGTCTGTCAACGAAGACCTCCTAAATGTTAATGAGGTGCTAATTCAAGTCAACGAGCGCATTTTGGAGGCTAACGAACTGATAAAGAATTTCAATGCTCGTGAAATTCAGGAAAATAGGAATCTACTTGGTGGAGGCATTGCGCCGGAGAATGCTACGCCTGAAAGTAACACAGAAGTGGTCGAATCCAATGCAGAGCGGGTTAGAGAATTGCGCTCTATAACTGATGCTAACTCGGAACGAATCGAATCAATTTACGACGCGGTCGCTACTCATCGCCAGATAATACAAGAAAATAGCGACTCTATTCTTTCCAGAAGAGACGGGATAGAAGAAAATCACGAACTGATCTCAGAAAACAAAAAAGTAATAGCAGAAATGATTTCTCCAAGTGACTAACAACCACACGATGCGAGATTATAGTTAGCTGGAGCTCTAATACTCTCTGCGAACAAAGCCTAGCTCTTCAAAAGCAACAAAACGTCTTCTAGTTCTTCTCGCATTTGCTTAATTATTTGCTTACTCAAACTGCTGTCAGATTTGATTTCGTCACCAGAAAGCTGCTGTCGAGCACCTCCGATAGTAAAGCCATCCTCGTAAAGCAAGCTTCTGATCTGGCGTATAAGTATGACGTCAGATCTTTGATAATATCGACGGTTACCTCGCCTTTTAACTGGTTTTAACTGAGGAAACTCTTGTTCCCAGTACCTTAAAACATGAGGTTTGACTGCGCAGAGTTCACTTACTTCGCCTATCGTGAAATATCTTTTGCCAGGAATTGTGGGTAACTCGCTATTGTTAGTAGGTTCCAACATAAATTTACTCAACAATCTTCTTTGCTGTATACATGTCGACTCGTGATTTTAGCTTTTGTCCAGGCCTAAAAGTTACCACTCTCCTTGCGCTAATAGGTATCTCTTCACCCGTCTTTGGGTTTCGACCTGGTCTCTCACTCTTATCTCTCAGATCAAAATTACCGAAGCCTGAAAGTTTCACTTGCTCTCCAGACTCCAACGACAATCGCAGGCTCTCAAAGAATCCTTCCACAAGATCTTTAGCCTCTCGCTTGTTAAGCCCTAATTGCTCAAACAGGGTCTCCGCTAATTTTGCCTTCGTCAACGCCATTTTTCTCAATTCCTCAGGACCGCCCCAACTTCTTTTTTTAAGTTCTTCAATATAACATCCATGTCTCTGTCCACTTCAATATCTGTAAGAGTGCTAGAAGACGATTGAAAAATCAAGCTCATTGAAAAACTTTTTTTCTCAGAATCAACACCTTGCCCTGTATATAGATCAAAGAACTGTAACTCTTTTAAATTTGAAAGTTCTAGTTTTTCCACAGCTGATAAGCAAAGTTTGGCTGAAATTGATTTATCGACCACAACTGATATGTCTCGCGTTATCCTTGGGAATTTAGAGGTGGGGATGTACTCCTTTACGCCGTTTGGGCTAAGAAGGTCTAGATTAACCTCAAAAAAAAGAATTTTTCCATTTATACCCAGTCGATTTAAGACTTCTGGATGGATAGCACCGATAATTCCTATTTCATTTCCACCGGAGTAAATAACGGCGCTTTGTCCAGGATGCAAGCCAAGCTTTTCACTTTTGATAAAATCTAGGTTCAGATTACAAATCGTACCCAAAACCGAAACCAGGTCCGCTTTCATGTCGAAAAAGTCGACTTCTTTCGCATCTAAGTCCCACTGTTTCCTGAAAACGTTCCCAAAAGATGCTGCCGCTAAATGCAACTCTTCTGTGATCTTTTCTCCTTGCTTCCTAAAAATCTTTCCCATTTCAAAAAACTTTAGCTGATCCTTTTGTCGATTGATATTGTACTGTAGCGGGCTGATTAAGCTTGATATTATGCTCGGCCTCATGACTGCCATCTCTAGAGAAATCGGATTTGTAAGTTGAACCAGAACTGAGTCAGAGAAGGATTGAGCCATCTCCTTTGATATAAAACTATAGGTGATCACTTCAGAGAAAGAGCGCCACACTAAAGCTTGTCTAATTCCCTCTTTCATTTCCTGATCCGCTGGATATGGCCTGGGGTTGGCCTCCAGTTTAGGAAGTTCAGAGGGAATTTTGTCATATCCGCTAAGACGTCCAATTTCTTCAATTAAATCTGCTTCAGTGAAGATATCAAACCTGAAGCTTGGAACAAACACCTCCCAAAGCAGTTCAGACTTCTGAGCTACGCTAAAACACAATAGTTCCAAGTTTCTAAGAATCGACGATAACGACAGATTAGTGCCCAATTTTCTATTCACAGAATCAGCTCGGAATACTATAGGTTTTTCCGGTTTTATTTCACTACCAGTGACCGAACTACAAACCTGCCCCACTTCACCTCCACAAAACTCACTAATTAAAGCTGTCGCTCGTTCTAGGGCTTTGAGGTGCAAATCTGGATCAACTCCTCTCTCAAACCTAGTAGAGGCGTCTGTTTGTAAACCAAAATCTCGAGCTACTCCAGCCAATGCGACAGGTTCAAAAAAGGCGCTTTCAAGGAAAACATCTCGAGTATGTTCTGTCACTGCTGAAAGTTCCCCTCCCATAACACCAGCTAAGGCTATAGGTTTATGATGGTCAGCGATAACTAAAACGTCAGGGGAGAGATCAATACTCTTACCATCCAACAATTTTATAGACTCACCATGTTTTCCATCTCTAACAATTATCCCTTCATTTAATTCTGAGAAGTCGAAAGCATGCATGGGTTGTCCGATCTCTAACATTACATAATTAGTAATATCTACAACTGCATTAATAGGCCTCACATCAGAGCGAAGTAGTCTTTCTCTAATGTAGGTCGGAGTATGTGCCTGCGCCCTGACGTTTCTTATAATACGCCCCGAATATTGAGGGCAACGGTCTGGAGCCTCAATTGTTATAGGAAAAGTCTCATTTTTATCTGGGGGTACCGGCTTATTTTCATTGCGGTGAAGTTTATTATCTTTAAGACAAGATAGTTCTCTAGCTACACCCAGAATAGAAAAGCAATCGCCTCTATTCGGCGTCAGATCCAAGTCAAACACAAAATCTGGCAACCCTAAGGCATTGACTATTGCGTCGCCTTTTCTCGCATCACTTTCCCCAATTGTAAGAAGTTCTTCAGAGCGCTCTTCAAGGCCCAAATCCTCTCTAGAACACAACATACCATCAGAAACAACCTCATCAAATTTCTTTTTATCGAGCTTTTTACCAACAACAGTAGTGCCCGAAGGAGCATATGCCACTAACAAATCCCTGGGAACGCATTCAGCCCCACATACCACTGTCTTAGTAGAACCCTTACCAAGATCAATACGGCAAACCTTAAGTTTACTTTCTTGCTTGAGCGGTTTAGTCTCTACTACCTTTCCCCAAACGACCTCGGAAAGTTCGTACTTTGAGACAGGTGAAACAGAATCCACCTCCAAGCCGAGCATCGTCAGTTCTTCCGCGATCTCCTCTCGAGATAGATCTGTTGAAACAAACTCTCTTAGCCAAATTTCGCTGATTTTCACAATCTACTACCCTAAGAACCAAACTGACCAATAAATTCCAAATCATTCACAAAAAACTGCCTAAGATCCGAAATCCCGTAATAAAGCATGGCTAACCTCTCCACCCCCAAGCCAAAAGCAAATCCAGTGAACTCTTCCGGGTCAATTCCTACATTAGTTAACACTACAGGATTAACCATTCCACAACCCATAACCTCTAGCCAGTCAGTTAAACCATGACTAGACTTTAACTGGATATCCACCTCCATTGAGGGCTCCGTAAAGGGGAAATAGGAAGGACGATATCTTATCTTAATATCGTCTCTTCGAAAAAAAGATTTTAGAAAATGGTCTAACAAACCTTTTAATTGAGACATAGAGGCATCTTGATCTACCAGAAGACCTTCGACTTGATGGAACATGGGAGAATGAGTTTGATCGTAATCACACCTGTAAACCCGACCAGGAGCAATTACTCGGATAGGAGGGGAAGATTTTTCCATCCACCTTATTTGCACGGGAGATGTATGGGTTCGCAAAAGATAACCATCATCCACATAGAAAGTATCATGCATGGCGCGAGCAGGGTGGTGTGCCGGAATATTAAGTGCTTCAAAATTGTAATAATCTGTTTCTACTTCTGGTCCAGAAACCGGCAAAAAACCAGCGTTTCGGAAAATTGACTGAATCCTTTCCAAGGTCAGTGTTATCGGATGTGCAGAGCCAACTCCACAAAAGTGCCTCCCTGGCAAAGAGACGTCAAGATCTTCTGCTTGGATCTGTTCCTTAAGAGATTCTCTCTGGATAGAATTTAGGCGACTGTCAGCGCTTTGAATAAAAACTTTCTTCAAAGCATTTATCTCTTTGCCGACTAAAGGTCGTTGTTTAGGTGGAAGTGCTCCCAAGCTTTTTAAAAGGCCGGTGATTTTTCCTTTCTTACCGAGATATTCGACCCTCGTCTTTTCTAGCTCTTCCGATGAGGCAGCGGAATCGATGGCAACCATCGCTTCTTGGTAAATTTTATCGATATCTGGAGCCACTTTTTTATGCCCATATAATAGAAAAGGGGTATTAATCCCCTTTTCCTTTAAAAAAATCTCCTACACTGAGGATACTATTGTGCTAGTGCCAACTTAGCTTTTTCAGCCACCACCTCGAAGGCTGCGATATTGTTTACAGCAAGTTCTGCTAGCATTTTTCTATCTATGTCCACATGCGCTAACTTCATGCCGTGTATGAACTGAGAGTAACTCAAACCAAATAGCCTCGCAGCAGCATTGATTCTCACCACCCAAAGCGCTCTAAACTGACGCTTCCTCTGCCTCCTATCCCTATAGGCGTATTGACCCGCTTTGATCACAGCCTGCTTGGCTACTCGATACACATTCTTTCGCCTGCCACTATAACCTTTCGCCTGTTTAATAACCTTTTTATGCCTGGAGTGTGCTTGTACTCCACGTTTCACTCTCGCCATCATTCATTTCCTCAGTAATTACCTTACAATTGAGGTAGCATTTTTCTAATAGCTGCTTCGTCAGCCTTAGAAATAAGCTCACCTCCTCTCAGGTGCCGTTTCCTCTTGGAACTCTTTTTTGTCAAAATATGGTTTTTAAAGGATTGTCGTCTTTTTATTCGACCCGTTCCTGTTTTAGAAAACCTCTTTGCAGCGCCTCTGTTAGACTTTATTTTTGGCATTAATCTACTCCTGCTCTCAATTTTTTCTCGGCGCAATGACCATCACCATTTGGCGCCCCTCTAACTTAGGAAATTGTTCTACTAGTCCAATTTCTTCTAGATCACCTTCCACTCGCCGAAGCATGTCAGCACCTAATTCTTGATGAGCCATCTCTCGACCTCTAAATCGGAGAGTAACTTTCACTTTATCTCCATTGTCAAGAAATTTTCTAAGGCTCCGCAACTTGATCTGATAATCGCTTTCGTCAGTGGCAGGTCGAAATTTTATCTCTTTCACTTGGACCTGTTTCTGTTTCTTCTTCGCGGCGTGTTTCTTTTTGTTCAAATCAAAAAGAAATTTTCCAAAATTCATTAGCCTGCAAACTGGAGGATTGGCGTGGGGCACAATCTCCACCAGATCTAAGTCACTTTCCTCAGCTAGCTCTAACGCGCGCGCAGTATCAACGACCCCAATATTTTCTCCTTCAGCACCTATGAGCTGAATTTGATCTACATCTATCTCGCTGTTAACACGATTCTTTTTATTATCTGCAGTTATACCTTATACTCCCCATCTTAATTTACACTCCTACTTTCTATCATTCCTACAACCATCTCTTGGAACTCCCCCAGTGACATGGGCTCAACATTTGAGTCTCCTCTGCGCCTAACGCTTACAGACATCTCTTCCGCCTCCCTATCTCCAACCACAAGCAAATAGGGTACTTTTTGTAATGTGTGGTCGCGAATTTTAAACCCGATCTTCTCGTTTCTCAAGTCTGTAGACACTTTTATGCCCGACTTCTTAATAGATTCTCCTACTTCTTCCACATATTGGTCGTGTTTACTGGTAACTCCGCAGACTACGACTTGCACGGGAGCGAGCCACACAGGCATTTTGCCCGCATACTCTTCAATTATTATACCAATAAACCTTTCCATAGAACCAACTATAGCCCTATGTATCATCACAGGTGTTTGCCTCTGGCTTTCGCTATTAACAAAGGAGGCACCAAGCCTCTCTGGCATAGAAAAATCAACTTGAATGGTCCCACATTGCCAAACCCTCTCGAGGCTGTCTTTCAAAGAGAACTCTATTTTAGGTCCATAAAAAGCGCCTTCTCCCGGCTGAATCAAATATTCCAGCTTTTTGCTATCCAAAGCTAATTTCAGAGCATCCTCAGATTTTTGCCATAGTTCATCACTCCCTACCCTTTTTTCTGGCCTGAGCGATAAAGCTACTGAAATATTTTCAAAACCAAAATCTTTATACACTTTAAACGTAAGATCAATTAACTCACTCACTTCTCGCTGAAGTTCAGACTCTTCACAGAAAATATGGGCATCGTCTTGTGTGAATCTTCTGGCCCTCAAAAGTCCATGTAAAGTTCCGCTAGCTTCGTTTCTATGAACCACACCGAATTCAGCTATTTTGATTGGCAAATCTTTATAACTGTGAAGCCCACTATTAAAGATTTGAACGTGACCTGGACAATTCATAGGCTTAACAGCATATTCCCGATTTTCCGACTTCGTTTCGAAAATCATTTCTCTAAATTTATCCCAATGCCCGGACTTTTCCCATAGTGACCTATCTAGCACCTGAGGGGTGTGGACCTCCTGATAACCAGAATAGCATACATCACGAATGTAATTTTCAACTTCTCTATAAAGCCGCCAACCTCGCTCATGCCAGAAAACCATACCAGGCGCTTCCTCCTGAAAGTGGAATAAACCAAGCTGTTTTCCTAATTTACGATGATCTCGCTTCTCTGCTTCAGTAATCCTATCCAAATAAGCATTAAGCTCCTCCCGGGAGTTCCAAGCCGTGCCATAAATCCTTTGCAGCATCTTGTTTTCTGAATTCCCCCTCCAATAGGCACCAGCAAGCTTAGTGAGCTTAAAATGACGCAAAAATTTAGTATTTGGAACATGAGGCCCTCTACACATGTCTGTGTATTCCTGATGATGATAAAGAGCAATTATTTCGTCATCAGCTATCCCATCCACAATTTCAATCTTATAGCTTTCCCTGCGATCCTCAAAAACCGATCTAGCCTTCTCGGCAGTTACAACTTCCCTAACTACATCATAATTTTGTCGCACAAGTTCGCTAACTTTTGACTCTATCTTTACTAAATCGGACTCTCCAATACTTTCAGGCATGTCAATGTCATAGTAGAAACCATTTTTAATGGTTGGTCCGATAGCCATCTGAGCATTTGGATAAAGTTGTTTTACAGCATGTCCCACTAGGTGAGCAAACGAGTGCCTTATAGTTTCTAAGCCCGCCTCTTCGTGTTTAGTTACGATTTGGACCGAACAATCCTTATGAATCTGGACCGACAAATCCTTTAAATTGCCGTTTACCCTTGCAGCGACAGCATTCTTTGTCAAAGAATTGCTTATCGATTTGGATATCTCATATAAAGATATGCCATCATCAAACTCTTTTTCACTCCCGTCGGGAAATTTAACTAACGGCATCTGTTGCTCCGACCATTAAGAGTATCACGCATATCGACATCATTTTTGATACTAAGACTCATTATCAATTCTCAATTGGTAGGCGCGATTGGATTCGAACCAACGACCCCCACCATGTCAAGGTGGTGCTCTAACCAACTGAGCTACGCGCCTATTGAAACCCCTATTCTTTATCGTTTTATATGTTACACGATTTGCTGGTTAGGATAGCGAAAATAAAAACTATCTTCCACTACTGGACGCTCTATCAGGCTCAAAAAAGGTATAACGCGACCAGTAACCCTTAGACAAAATAAGATAGAAAGCCGGAACCATAAATAATGTAAAGAAGGTTCCGATTCCTAGGCCAGTGGATATAACCAATCCAATATGGAACCTACTGACAGCTCCCGGACCATCTGCAAAAAGCAAAGGAATCATAGCTACTATAGTTGCCGCAGTGGTCATTATAATGGGTCGGAGTCTAATTAAGGCAGCCCTCTCAACAGCCTCTCTTCGAGACAATCCCTCATTTATTTTCAATCGATTTGCAAACTCAACAATGAGAATACCATTTTTTGCTACTAGACCAATCAATGTGATCAGACCGACTTGAGTATAAATATTCGAAGAAGCCACATCGGTAGCCATAAAAACTAGAGCTCCTGCAATGGACATCGGTACTGAAATCATAATAATGAATGGATCCCGCCAACTTTCAAACTGTGCTGCTAAAACAAGATAAATTACTAGCAAGGCAACAAAGAAGGTAGTGACCAAAGCTGTTGATTGTTGTACATACTGTCTAGACTCACCTGCGTAATCGTAAGAAACCTGTTCTGGTAGGAGACGCTTGCTTGAGCTCTTTAGGTATTCTATCGCAGAGCCCATCGTGATGGTCGAAGCTGCAACACCTTCTATTACAATAGCGTTTAATTGTTGGAATTGAAGACGCTCACTAGGTTCAACACTTTTGGAGAAACTAGCAATAGAGGATAAAGGGACCATGTCTCCGCTTCCAGTTCTGACATAATATTGATCCAGCATGGCCTCGTTCGCTCTGAACTCCCTAGCTACCTGAGGAATCACCTTGTAGCTTCTTCCTTCCATTTTAAACCAATTAACATAATTTCCACCTAGCAGAGTAGAAAGATCACTCCCTAACTCATCCATGTCAATCCCTAACAAACCTGCCTTATTTCGATCAATTTTGATCGTCGTTTTTGGTCTATTGTACTCGATCGATTTCCTCAAAAACATAAAGTTACCACTCAAAAGCGCATCTTCTATAAGTTCGTTCGCAATCTGATCGAGCTCCTGCTCACCCAAGGGGGCAGTTAAAACAAACTGAATTGGCAACCCTCTTCCAGGAGATGGGAGACTTGGTCTGGGGAATGTTGTTGCTTGGATTCCTGTAATATCAGAGAGGCCTCGCTGCAGCCCACCTTGGACATCCCATTGAAATTTTTCTCTTTCCGAGGTGGGAGGCATCTTAAAGCCCCCAAATACCTTATGCCTTGCGCTATCGAAACCTAGCACAATAAAACTCTCCTTATATTCTGGAATCTCTTGAAACACGCTAATCATCTCTCTCGCAAAATTTTCATTATACTCCACCGTAGCGGTCTGAGGACCTTGAGCCATGATATAAATAATACTTTGATCTTCGACGGGGGCCAGCTCTGATTTGGTGAGAGAATACAAAAAGAAAATGGCAATAAGTATTGCCATACCAAAAAACAATAAGACGGAAGTATAATCTAGAGAGCGGGTAAGGGCTGCTTTATACTTAAGCCCCAAAAAATGAAATTTCTTCCTTACATATTTCTCAAACTCTCCTTCCGAAGACGCCTGAAAAAGTCTAGAACACAACATGGGAGATAGCGTCAAGGCTACCACACCAGAAATTAAAACCGCACTAGCCAAAGCAAAGGCAAACTCCGTAAAAAGCGTCCCAACTAGACCACCCATGAAACCGATCGGAGCATAAACGGCTATTAGAGTAGTTGTCATCGCAAAAATTGGTAATACTAATTGCCTAGCCCCCATCTTAGCAGCCATTAAAGGACTATGTCCGTCTTCTATATGTCGATGTACATTCTCAGATACTACGATGGCATCATCTACAACCAGCCCAATTGCCAAAACCATCGCTAGTAGTGTGAGCAGATTAATTGAAAACCCCATAAGCATCATCAAAAAGGCGGCCCCAATTAAACATAAAGGCAAAGTTACGGCTGGTATAATGGCCGCCCTCACAGAGCCTAAACTTAGAAGTATTACTAACAGCACAATTATGACGGCTTCAAAGAGAGTCCCAAACACCTCGTCAATTGAATCTCTTATGAATTCGCTTGCGTCATATGGCACGAAGACTTTCATGCCCCCTGGCATTTGTTCCCTTATTTTTGGCAATTCGCTGCGAACAAGTTCGGCTACGTCCAAAGGATTGGCTCCTGGGGTTGGTGTTATCCCGATAAAAAGGGCAGTGTTGCCGTTATACCACGCAGTAGATTCATAATCTTCCGCGCCTAATTCTGCCTCGGCCACATCCGACAATCTAACAATCACCCCGCGCTCTTCCCTTATAACAATATCGTTAAACTCGGCCGGACTAGTAATATCTGTTGTCGCACTTAAGTCTATAGCAACGTAAGTACCCTTAGTTTCTCCGGTTCCAGATAAATAGTTATTTTTTAACAGCGCTTGCCTAACATCGGATGCTGTGACATCCAAAGCAACCATTCTTTGAGGATCAAGCCAAATACGCATCGCGTAGGTTTTCTTTCCGAACATTCTAGCTTTAGCAACACCCTGAAGCGCCTGTACTTGGGGTTGAACAACCCTAAGTAAATAATCAGTCATTTCCGTGGGTGTCATTGTTTCACTATGAAACGCCAAATACATCAAAGCGAGACGACTTCCCGTTTGCACGTCGATTACAGGATCATTTGCCTCCTTAGGAAGAACATTTCTCTGGCTAGCAACCTTTGCCTGAATTTCAGCTACAGCATCTCCTGAATCATAGTTGAGCTTCATGAAGGCTTCTATCATAGAAAGACCAGGCCGACTGGTGGCTTTGATAAAATCAATTCCGTTTGCCTCAGCTACTGCTTGTTGCAGGGGGGTGGTTATAAAACCTTTCACCAACTCACTATCTGCCCCAGGGTAGCTGGTTCTGATTGTTATAAGTGTGTCCTCGGTTTTCGGATATTGGCGCAACTCTAGGTGCTCAATAGACCTGAACCCAAGAACCAAGATCATTAAACTAATCACACAAGCTAAAACAGGTCTATCGATAAAAATGTCAGTGAATTGCACAGCCTAGTCCTCTGTCTTAGTAGAAACTGCAAGAGAAATTGAAACCCGCATGCCATTCCGTAATTTGTTCTGCCCCACCGCCACTACGCGCTCACCTACTTTTATTCCAGCAGTTATTTGTACGTACTCTCCTTTCACTTCTCCGATTTTAACCTGCTCCTTTTGCGCCACCAGCCCTCCAGAAACTTCTTTTATAACAAACAGTGTATTCCCGTAAGGACTATAGGATACGGCAGTATTTGGCAAAATTATCACACTTTTTGGAATGGCATCGAACGTGGACACCTTCGCAAACATACCAGGCTTTAGAAAACCTTCCGAATTTTTAATCGTAGCTCTTATCTTTATATTTCTGGTTCTACTATCTATAACTGGGTCGTACGCTGTTATTTTCCCAATGAATTTTTTTCCGGGATAGGCCGAAACATTTACTTCCACCTCTTGGCCAACAAACAATCTACTGATGAATTTTTCTGGAAGAGAATAATCCACATGGATCGGATCTCTCATATACAAGGGCACAATAGGATCTCCGGGATTCAAATAGGAACCCAGATCAATCATCCGAATACCCAGCGTTCCATCGAATGGCGCGTAAACTGTCTTTCTAGCAATAAATGCAGATTTGGCATCCACTGCAGCTTGAGCTTCTTTTAGAAGTGCAGCCGAATCATCCAAATCAGATTTAGATATCTGTCTAGATTCATAGAGTTTAGATGCCCTTTTAAATTGACTCCTCCTAAGTTGCAGCTTTGCTTCTAAGCCTGCTAGCTCAGCTGAAGGGACACCAATATCTTGCGATATTAAAGGTTCACCTTTCCCGATGTCTTGACCGGATTCAAAATGAATTTTTATCGTTGTTCCTGGGAGGGGTGCCGTCACGTTAATTCCTTGTTCAGCCACTAGAGAACCCACCGAGCCGATGCTGCTCCGCCAATCTTCCCTTTCTGCTTGAACAACCGTAACAGCTGTCGGCGGCCTCTCCCTGCTCGCATTTTCTTGCTCTTCGAGAAATTTCTGTAGCTTGATTAATGTTATGGGCAGAAAAATACAAGCGGCAACGATTGCCATCAAAACCAATCGATTTTTCACACTGCGCTTCAACTTCTTCATTATTTTAGGAATCTCTATGTACGTTTTTCGGTATTTCTAAAAAATTCGACTTGATTTTTACAATCTCGTCTCTTAGGGCAGCAGCTTCTTCAAATTCTAGATCTCTAGCATGCTTCAACATTTTATCCTCAAGAGCAGCGCACTGCTTAAAAAGCTGTTTTTTATCCAGACCACTGTACTTTGTAAAATCTTTGATTTCGACCTTGGCATTTCTTTTTTTTATGACCGAGCCACTTTGAGCACCCTCCAGTATATCAGTGACTTCCTTCACAATCCCCTTTGGCGTTATACCGTGTTCTAGGTTATATTTTTCCTGAACTGCCCTTCTTCTATCCGTCTCCTCAATAGCGCGCTTCATCGAGCCAGTAATGGAATCAGCATATAAAAGAGCCCTACCAGCGATATTTCTCGCCGCCCTACCAATAGTCTGAATCAGAGAACCTTCTGACCGAAGGAAACCTTCCTTATCAGCATCTAGAATAGCTACTAAAGCAACTTCCGGCAGATCTAAACCCTCTCTTAGTAGATTGATGCCTACTAAAACATCAAACTCACCAAGTCTTAAATCTCTGATTATTTCAACTCGTTCAACTGTGTCGATATCTGAGTGTAAGTACCGAACACGAACACCAGACTCTAGGAAAAACTCTGTCAAATCTTCGGACATGCGTTTTGTCAGCGTGGTGACCAAAACTCTTTCCCCTCTGTTCACCGAACTATTTATTTCAGAGAGCAAATCCTCCACTTGATTGACCGCTGGTCGAACCTCGATTTCAGGATCTAATAGACCGGTGGGTCTGACTAGCAACTCGGTCACCATACTATCGCGACTTTTCTCGTATTTCCCGGGTGTGGCCGAGACAAAAATAATTTGCGGCGCTAACCTCTCGAATTCCTCAAATCGTAGCGGGCGGTTATCTAAAGCTGACGGTAAACGAAAACCGTAATTGACTAAGTTTTCTTTCCGAGATCTGTCACCCCTATACATTCCGCCTAGCTGAGGAATAGTTACGTGGCTTTCATCGATAATTAGCACAGAATCCTTCGGTAAATAGTCTAAGAGAGTGGCTGGCGGTTCACCCTCCTGCCTACCAGATAAATGCCTACTATAATTCTCAATACCTGAACAATAGCCAATCTCTTGCATCATTTCTAAATCGAATTTTGTACGTTCCTCAAGTCTCTGAGCCTCGACTAATTTGTTTGAATCTCGAAGATACCCTAACCGCAAGCTGAGCTCCTTCTTAATCGTCTCTATCGCAGATACCACGGTGTTTCGCGTAGTTACGTAGTGAGACTTAGGATAGATAGTAAATCTTGGAATATCCCTCTTACTCTCTCCTGTCAAAGGATCAAATTCGACTAACCGCTCTATTTCTTCATCAAATAATTCAACACGGATTGCAAGAAAATCGGACTCGGCTGGAAAAATATCAATTACATCTCCTTTCACTCGGTAAGAACCTCTCTCCAAATCGTAGTCATTCCTCTTATACTGTAACTCTGATAATCGTCGCAAAATCGCTCTTTGGTCAATGAAATCTCCTCGACGCAAATGCAGTATCATCGCATGATATTGAGCGGGCTCTCCTAGTCCATAAATTGCTGAAACTGTGGCAACGATCACTGTATCTTTTCGCTCAAGAAGCGCCTTTGTAGCGGATAGACGCATCTGCTCAACATGAGCATTAATAGATGCATCCTTTTCAATAAAAGTGTCTGATGCCGGTACGTAAGCTTCTGGTTGATAATAGTCGTAGTAAGAAACGAAGTACTCAACCGCGTTTTTCGGAAAAAACTCTCTAAGCTCACCATAAAGTTGAGCAGCCAAAGTTTTATTCGGAGCCAAGACTAAGGTCGGGCGCTGTATTGACTCGACCACATTAGCCACAGTAAAGGTCTTACCAGATCCTGTTACGCCCAACAAAGTCTGGAAAGCGAGACCAGAATCCAATCCACCGATTAATTTTTCGACAGCACTAGCTTGACCGGCAGCAGCTTGAAAAGGGGATACAAGTTCAAATCTTTTGCTCATATGATAATCACTTGGTAAGTATCATCAGAAAAAAGGAAGGACGATGTCTCACAAAACTGACCACCAGCAATCAAGACGATCTTTTCATTTTCGAGAGTAGACCTGCTATCACCTCCACATCAGCCGGTTCATCCAACTCAACAGCAGTACTTTCGGGCATTAAATAATGCCCTATCTTTCCCCCAAGTCTAGACTGATAACCTCTCAATATTTCCTTTTTCGTAAAATAGAAAGCTCCATTCTCTTCAATACAACCTTCAAAGTCTTGCCTTCGAGGTCGTTTAGTGGGCTGGTAGTTAAGAGGCTGATTCTTATAGCTCCAATAGAAAGATTTCTTTTCCACACCGGTAAAAAGGGAATCTAACGATTTCTCAATAAAGATACTCTTAGCCTCGGAAAAGTGTTCCGGCTTGGTGAGCGGTGATGTCGCTTGAATCAAACTCATGACCGAAAAATCAAATTTCATGCAAACTTCCATCATCACTAACTCCGTGGCTGCCGTATGAGTAGCTGAATATTTTGTACGAGAAACTACGGTTACCTGATCTCCAAACCAATTTTGAACAGCCTCCTTGATTTGAGCGGAATCAGTTGCTACGAGAATCGTATCAAAACATCCACTCACAACAGCGGATTCCAGAGCCCAAGCAAATAAAGGTTTCCCCTCTATCTCTAGAATATTTTTTAATGGTATTGATTTAGAACCACCCCTCAAGGGCATTAAAGCTAGCCACTTCAAAGTTTAATCACTCAATATTTCAGTAAAACGTTTGAGCTTGGTTCTTTGAGGTTTTTCTATCTCTAAAATTTCTTGGGGCTTCTCTTCCAGAGATTCCGCAACCGCCTTACTATCTCGAACAAGCCTTCTAAAACCATCAGGCTCCAAAGAGGCTGCGTGATCAGTCCCTTTCCAAGTTCTATCTAATGTGAAATGGCGTTCAATCCATTCTGCCCCAAGTGTTTGAGCAGCAACATCAACAGCGATTCCTAAATGATGACCGGAAAAACCAATTGCTTTAACTCTGTCTTTATAATTTTCATTTAGTCTCTTTATTTCTAAAAGACAAACGTCTTGATGAGGTACAGGATATCCTGAGGTACAAGCATATAAAACCAACCTATCAAGGGATCCAGAACCATGAAATCTGTCGAGAATACGCTTTTCTTCGGCACGACTTGTCATGCCCAAAGAGATGTGAATATCCCCGGAATAGTCTGAAATTAGATAATCAATTAGTGCAAAGTTCAAATTACAAGCAGAAGGTACTTTAATAAAGTCAGGTTCCAGAGAGGCTATTTCTTTTGCTGATGTGTAATCCCAGACCGATGTTGCGTAACCTATGCTTATTTTTTCACAAAAACTCTTCAGGTCTTGGTGCTGTTCTAGACTGAACTCCAAAAATTCTCGGTGCTCTCCATATGTGGCTCCATAACTATTTTGGGGGTTAGGATGAGGAGCAGAGTACTCCTTATCTGACAGAAGCTCCTTGTTAGTTCGCTTTTGAAACTTTACATAATCTGCGCCAACGAATTCCGCTGTTACCTTAACCATTTCTTTCGCAATTTCCAAACTGCCTTTATGATTACAACCAATTTCAGAAACTATTTTAGGTGTTTTCATCTTCATTACCTCACAAAGCTATTTTATTTACCACGCTTCATCATGAATAAATTTTCTGAGAACTGGTGTATTTTAACAGAAGCAAATCGTCCTAGAATCTTATCCAATGTTGCAACTTTTTTTTGAAGCTGACTCGAAGTAATTTTAGGAAACCTGTGATCGTGATACGCTGTGCTGTTCCTATGGCCTTTTCTGAAGCTATTGATTTTTTTTAGTGCTGTTCTTGCAGAACCCACTAAGTAGGCCGAAGCCCTCTTCGCCCGACTAAAACTCCTATGCCGATGCGAAGTATCTATTTCCGATGCTAATATTTGCAAGATCCGTTCTGATGCAAAAAGGCCTTCTGATGCGGACAGATGCTCCTGCAACAGAACTTTGTTCAAGGGTAGATCATGACTACTTTCTTGAGCCACCTTTTCTATCAGATCTATGGCTTCTGACTCACATTTAGCTACCAAGCTAAGTCCATTTGGTAAGTGATAATCAAATAATTCTGATCGTATTTTCTGGTAAGTAATAGCTGGCTTTCCGAGTACGGCAGCTTCAACCGCAGTGGTGCAACCATTATGAAGGAGGCAAGTAGAAGCCAAAATCCAAGGAACGACATTACCCTCATGAATCATTTCTATGTTCGGAAATTCAGCCACCATCTCTCGCCAAAAACTATGATTTTCCGACGGATGTGGCCTAAGGATAAATTTCATACCTCTTTTTTCAAAACCTATCTTTGATATCAATGACGCAAAGGAGGCAGCTATTTGTTCCTGGTGTGCAAACATACCCCTAGCAAATTCGGTGCTCATGCCCTCACCAGTTCTACTTACCACGGACCCTGAACCCCGATCCCCTCCTATTAGCAAATTTAAATCGCTAACATAGGAATTCACAAAAGAGAAATTGGTATTAATCAGCACAAAACTTCCAAATTTCTCTTTTATTTCTTCCACCTCTTTGTCGAACACAGCTCTAAATTCCTGCCTTAGTAAGTCAATCCGAGGATTTCCAGTAATGTGTACAGCGGTTCTGCCCAAGCCTTCATAATCTCTAAACATTCGAGCGTCATCTTTGCCCCACGCGAATAGATGTTCTATCGGCGCAAACGTTTCATTCGAAAATCGCCATTGATTATACTCACCAGACTGAAACCTAACCAAACTTTCCTCATCCCAAGCCACAATACGATGACCTAGATTTTTAATAATTTTAAGCATCAAGGCACTCCTCCGCCTCATACTTTTAGCCACAAAAATCCCAGGGCGTAATTTTGTCATAGCAAAATTAACGTAGGACCGAGAGCCTATTAGAACTTCAAACCCTTTTTCGACCGCGAAGCAACCAAATAAAAGTTTGGAATCTAATTCCCTAACCTGATTCTCAACAGGAAGAATAAGCAAAGGGCTAGAGTTAGCTTTCATATCTCAAGTCTCTCTACCATATAAAGCTAAGCGCCATTTCCGAATCTTCGGAAAAACCTTAAAATTGTCTGAAAAGGATTGCGCAGGCGTGTTTTTATTTTATTTCTCCTTCTAGGATCCATAAAATCGAATAAGTCAAATGCTAGCCAAAATAAATGACAAAAATATCTTATCGGTTTTGCAGAGTACCTCGCTTTATGTACGAAAAGTCCGCCCTTCACTAAGCCAAGCCCATCGACATTCCGCCCCCTCACTCTTTCCAGGAAATACAAACTAATATCTGCCATTTTACTCTGAGCCAGTTGTCTCTGACTGTAGCGAGAGCCTTCAATGAAAAAGCTTCCAATATTATTTAAGCCAGATAAAATTCGATACGTTAATCTATCCCTCTCTTCGATAGTTTCTGAATCAGGTCCGTCGATCATCACTAAATCATAGTCAACCAAGTTCGGGGCTTGGGCATAACTCTCTTTCACAACCACCCGTTCAGACCAACCATCTAGATTTTGCCTCAATTTTCCTACGCAAAAATCATTTTCCTCATACACCTCAACAACAGCGTCAGTGTAATTAAGGACACAATAAGTTAATGTGCCTATTCCTCCACCCAACTCTAATACTCGCTTTGGTTTTTTTGAGACGCAAAAGGCTATAATTGCACTTATACTTATTGGGGTAGCTATAGCATAAGCACCTATTTGACTGGAAAAAAGGGCATGAATTTGCTCGGGACTCGGCTTTTTCATAGTTCCTGACTCTACATTCCTTGATTAAGCTTCACTACAGTTTGAATCTTTATTGTATCAGGCCATGGATAAGAAGTGAGAAAATTGATAATCTACGACTCGTCCTTAAGTTTGAGGACCTCTCGATGCAGTATTCCCCGGTAGCTCAGTTGGTAGAGCGGGTGGCTGTTAACCACTAGGTCGGCGGTTCGAGCCCGTCCCGGGGAGCCACTCTAAACTCACACTTAAGCTTTGGCGTGGCCTCTCATTTGCTTAAATAGAATCGTCGCCTTATTTTTTATCTTAAGAACACTCCCTAAATGTAGCTTTCGTTCCCGAATAGGCTGCTTTAGCAAGTGACTATATCTACCGTCAAGGAGGCGCAAATATTCCACCAGACGCTGAGGCACGTCCTTCGAACCTCCGGCATCGCTGAGTATTGTTGCAAATTCTAATTCCTGCTCGGACCATGCAAATTCTTCTTTTCTTTCAGGCATAGAAGCGAAAAGTACAGAAGAAACTTTAAAGCTCTTTTGCGCCACATTGAAATCATTGAGTAGTAAAGCAATGACCCCCTTTTTATAGCTTAATCTTGCAAACTCTGAGGAACTCTTCAAAGACGGTTTATCGTAAATTGCCTGTGCCCGTTCCGCGTCTTCAAAAGCTTCCGAAAAGTTGTTCGTCATTAATTTCGTGTCCGAGAGTGCTGCCAAGTGCCACGCGAGTCGCTCCGACTGTGCGCCACTGGTTTTTTCAACCCAAGATAAGGTTTCTTGATAACTTTTCTCAGCTTCATCATACATTCCTTGATGGAAAAATAACCCTGCTAGAATGCTATTCAGCAACATAGCCCTAGAATCATTTGACCCAAGTTCATTCTTGACTATAGAAAGCCCCTCTTTCATATATAAAATTGCCCTCTCCGTAGGGAGTTCATTTAGACTCATCTGATATTCGCTAATAAGATACCCTTTTTGGCCTATTGCCTTACCAGTTTCCCAATGATGGACACCCAGTTGATTCTTAAATATGAATATGGCCTCATCTAATATCTTAGATGCAAAAATATGGTTTTCTTGTATTTTAGAGGGGGCTTCCAAGACGGAGTAGGTTTGAGCCAAAGCATAAACCAGCCTACACGATAGCCGAGCAACGGCCAGATGAGTATCACCTAGACTTTTTTTTCTTTCCTCTAAAATGGAACCTAAAATTTTTATATGTTCTTCAAAATCTCCTTGCCGCTTTGCTATTTTTGCGGCCTCCATTTGATCAAGAAGATTAAAATCCTTCTCACCAACCAAGAAACTGGTAATTGATATTACCAAGGCTATGATAAGCAATCCCACGGCAAAAAGGTGGAACCGTTTTAAACGAAAATTCTCTTTTAATTTTTTCTTAAGAATTGATTTAATCCTCATTCTTTAGTTAATGTATCCTCGTTCATTCTTTTAATTTAATATACATAGTACACTTTAGAAGATTACCCCCAATGTTAATAAAAGTACTACCAAAAATTGTCGCAGACCAAATAGCCGCTGGAGAGGTAATAGAGCGGCCTTCCTCTATTATCAAAGAGCTCGTCGAAAATAGTATTGACGCTGGTGCAAAATCTATAACTGTAAACGCTTCGAAATCAGACCTTTCTACCATTAGTGTACAGGATGATGGAGCTGGCATGGAGCCTAACGACCTAGAAATGTCAGTTAAAAGACATGCTACTAGCAAATTGGTGGAGGTTGAAGATCTTGATCATATAGCATCTCTTGGCTTTCGTGGTGAAGCGCTCGCTAGTATTTCTTCGGTATCAAAGATGGCGATCACGTCCCGCACAAGACAGTCCGATCTAGCGAATAAAATCGAAATAAATGGCGGTTGTGTAGCTGGCGAAATAAAACCATCAGCCGGCAACTATGGCACCTACGTGTCAGTATCTGAACTTTTCTACAATACCCCTGCTAGAAAAAAATTCCTAAAAACATTTTCTACAGAGATGCGTCATATCAAAATGGTAATGTTAAGATTGGCCATATCTAATCCACATATCGCTTTTAGACTATTCCAAGAAAAAAAATTAATATTCGGATTTAAGTCAGGAACAATGGATGAATCTAAAAGAAGATTCGCTTTCCTTGTGGGAAAAAATTTCACTGAGGACTCTATTTTTTTGTCGAATGAAGACGATTGCGGGAAACTCTTCGGCTGGATAGCGCGGCCTACCGTTTCTGGTTCCCCAACTACACATCAGATGCGTTTTATAAATGGTAGGCACGTAAAAGACAGGATGCTGGACGCTGCGATGAGACTTGGCTTTAAAGATATCATGTTTGGCAGCAAGCTTCCTCCATTCCTTATCTACTTGACCGTAAATCCTGCGTCAGTAGATGTGAATGTGCACCCAAGCAAGGAGGAAGTAAGATTTGCCAGCCCCGAGGGAATAAAAGAACTTATTAAAACGACAGTTCAGAAGGCGCTCGCAGCTGACGGATTTGAAAACCAAATGCGAAGCCACTCCTTCAATATAGGACCGCAGGAGAACAATACCCTAAAACAAAAGTCCGGTTTAAAAGACCAAGAGCAAACTACACCTACGGGTGGGGAAACTCAAATCTTACTTGGACCTGCCGCACCTTCTTCTAAAGCTATGGATTTATTCAGGAGCCAAGGCAACACTAATTTCGCTGGCGAACGAATTGATTTAGGAGAAGCGCTCGGACAGATTCACGATATTTTTATCCTTTCACAAAATTCCAGGGGCATAATTATTGTGGACATGCATGCAGCCCACGAAAGGATCAACTACGAGAAACTTAAACAGGAGTGGCAGGAAAACCATAAAATATCATCCCAAAGGCTACTTAACCCTATAACAATCAAGACTCTCGAAGAAAGAGCAGAACAGGTTGATGGGAATAGAGCAAAATTTGAGTTGTTGGGGTTCGATATCATAAGAACTGGGAGAGATTACCTCTCGATACATGCCTATCCAAGCTTAATCAACGAAAAAAATCTCCAAGAACTATTATCTAGTTTTCAGGACCATACCACCTTAGTTGGAAATTTAGATCTGATAGAAGAAGGAATCGATAGGGTTTTAGCAAATATTGCATGTAAATCTTCTTTAAGAGCTTACAATAGAATCTCACTCCTTGAAATGAATTCATTGCTACGACAAATAGAAACAACCAGCAATAGCGGGTATTGCTCTCATGGTAGACCAACCTGGCGCTTTATGTCCTTGGCAGAGTTGGACAAGATTTTCATGCGCGGGAAATAACTCGGAGGAAACATAAGTCCTAATTCAGGTTATACTCTTTTGTTTAACTTAACCGTGGAGGAATTCTATGTTTGCATATGTAACACTCGGCACAAATGATCTGGAACGCGCAGGAAAATTCTATGATGCCTTGCTGAGAGAAATAGGAGCTGGCAGAGTGCTAGAAATGCCCAATGCTATTTTTTGGGCTACCGGCCCAGGTTCGCCCATGCTATCGGCCATCATGCCTGCTGATGGCAACCCAGCCAGCATCGGTAACGGGGTAATGGTAGCCCTGGCTGCTGAAAATCCAAATGCTGTTGATAAACTGTATAGCAAAGCTTTAGAACTCGGAGGAACCGATGAGGGCACTCCTGGTGTTAGAGCAGAAGCATACTATATAGCTTATTTTCGCGATTTAGATGGCAACAAACTTAACTTTTTTTGTCCAGCAAAAGCCTAACAAGCAAAAGGTTAATAAGGGAGAATCGAATGCTTTTTAACCACTCGATTCTCCCTTCTCTTAGAACCCTCAAAATTGAAACACTACGCTTAAAGCAGTTTCATGACGGCTATTCCTAGTCGTGTGTCCCCAAATGTCCCCCAAAGCCCATGGGCCAGGGTCATGACCTGCAGCTCTCCAATAAAAAGATTGTTCGAATTTCAACAACAAATGATCTGACCAAAAATAATCCAATCCAAATTTGTTGTATGCCCCAGTCGAACGTGGATCTAAGGCAAATACAAAATTCGGTTTAATCAAACCTGCAGGTCCGTAACTAGTAGAGGCCGAGAAAGTTATCACGAATTCATCTTTATCAATCTGATCATTATTTTCGCTGAAGAATTTGCCACCCGCCGGTTCACCGTTAATCACCGCCTGTTCAACTGAAGAAATACCTCTGTAGAATCTACTATAATCAATATAGTGTCGCCAAAAGACCTGCGAAGACAAGTAAAATGTTCTAGTTGGATTAAGCCATCTGATCCAGGTTGGTCTATCTACTGCTAACATGAGAACCGTACGTCTTGCCGTGTCAAACTGATCTCGATCAGAATCTATCCTACCGGGGGCATCTGGTGAGATTTTAACTGGAATACCGCTAGAAAATGTTGTCTCCATTCTAAGAACTGATTGTGTATAGCGTTCCTCTGAGTAATTAGCAGTCAGTCCAACTACATGGGATCTAGGATTAACGAGCTCTCGCACGGACGTATGAGTGTTACCAATGGTCGAGGAAAGATCATCTCTCATTCGCACGCCAGTGTCTGCCGAAAAACCATAGA
>MDTG01243251.1_pt1 | contig 24252 bp, 20 predicted proteins | sample 811421 | NCBI WGS metagenome assembly MDTG01 (sample SAMN05326645, study PRJNA326480) | marine metagenome | isolation source: seawater | place: Pacific Ocean: South East | collected 2011
GCGCGCCCGCGAGCGCGTCGAGGCGCTCCCAGCACCCGGCGGCGAAGTGGGCCGGCCCCGCGGCCTCGCCCTCGCCGGCCACCGCCAGCTGCTCCCCGCGCGCCGCCAGCCGGTAGGCGCGCCCCGCCTCCCGCGCGAGCGGCGCCCCCACCGCGTCGAAGGCGCGCCCATCGACCCGCGCCCGGAGGAAGTCGAGCTGGCCCCCGCTGCCGACGAGGACGACCAGGCGGCCCTCCTCGTCCAGCGTCGCGTCCAGCACGGGCGAGGGGAGCACGGGCCCGGTCCAGCGGGAGCCGAGGTCCTCGCTCCGGTAGAGCGCGCCGCCCGCCCAGAGCCAGAGTCGCCCCGCCCCGTCGAAGCGCACGTGGCAGCCCACCGAGGGCTCGCCCCCGCTGCGCCAGCCGTTGATCGGCTCGAAACGCGCGCCCCCGTCCATCGAGCGGAAGACGCCGCCGAGGCGGGTGCCGACGATCACCGCGTCCGGCGCGGCCGCCACCGTCAGCAGCTCCTCCGCCTCGAGCCCCTCGGCCCGCACCGTCTCCGGGAGCGCCCCGGCCCCGGCGTCCACCGGGAGGCGCACCAGCTCGTCCGACGCGACCCAGAGCACCTCCCCGACGACCGTCACGTCGTAGGCGGGCCCGCGAAAGAGGCGCTCCGCCGGGAGGTCCAGCGGCGGCGGGAGCTGCGAGCCCATGAGCCGCGCCTCCTCCTCGAAGCTGAGGGGAGCGAGGTCGATGTCGCCATCGCCCTGGAGGTCGAGATCGTCGGCGAGCTCCTCGCCGTCCTCGTCGCCCAGCCCCTCGTCCAGAGGCGGCAAGCCCGCCAGGTCGTCGTCCCCGTCGAAGTGGAGCCCCGCGTCCACGTCGAAGAGCGCCCCGTCGTCCTCCTCGGTGCCGTCGCGGATCTCGTCGACCAGGTCTTCGTCGTCCCACTCGGCCGAGTCGAAGGTCTCGGTGCCGTCCGTCCAGCCGTACTCACCGGCCTCCGAATCCGCGACGCCCTCCCCGAGCCCGCCGACCAGGTCCCCCGCCTCTTCCGCGTCGCTCAGGTCCACCGCCTCGTCGAGCCCCTCGTCGAGGAAGTCGACGGGGTCGAAGTCGTCCAGGCCCTCCGCCGCGTCGAGGCCGATCTCTTCTTCCTCGCCGAGGTCGAGCCCGAGGCCCGGATCCACGTCGATGCCCTCCTCCTCTTCCTCGCCCACGGCCGGCAGGGGCGGCAGGTCGAGCGCGTCGTCGTCGAGGACGTCGTCGTCGAAGGCGTCCGGATGCGCGTCCTCGCCGTCCTGGAGGTCGGCGTCGGGGACCTCGGCATCGGCGACATCCGGGTCGAGGACGTCGCGGCCGTCGAAGTCGTCGTCGGGTTCGAAGGGCACGGGCGGAAGATAGCGCGCCTCTGCGACGAACCAAGGCGCCCATCGCCTCCGGGCGCCTCCGGGCCCGGTCCACGCCTCGGGAGCCCCGCCGGCGCCTTCGCCCTTCCCCGATGCGCATCCGGGGAACGAGGGGACCGGCATCGCCAGCGCGGGCCTCCCGGCTACTCAGCCCTTCCCCGGCACCGGCTTGCCCAGCCGGGCCATGACCTTCTGCAGGTCCTGCCACACCGGCCGCTTGAACTGCGGCGAGCGGAGGAGGAAAGCCGGATGGTAGGTCGGCATCACGGGGACGCCTCGCCAGCTCCCCCAGCGGCCCCGCCAGCCGCGCCCGCCCGGCTCCACCACGCCGAGGTTCTCCGCGGCGCAGCGCCCGAGCGCGACGATCACCTTCGGCGCGACGAGGTCCAGCTGAGGCTCCAGGAAGCGCGCGCACGCGCCGGCCTCGTCGGGCTTCGGCGTGCGGTTCTGCGGCGGGCGGCACTTGACGACGTTGCAGATGTAGACCGCGTCGCGCTCGTAGCCCATGGCCGCGATCATCTTGTCGAGGAGGTGCCCCGCCTTGCCGACGAAGGGGAGCCCCTGCTGGTCCTCGTGGTAGCCGGGGCCCTCGCCGACGAAGGCCAGGTCCGTGAAGGGGGTGCCGCGGGCGAAGACGCTGCGCGTGCGGCCCTCGTGAAGGCGGCAGCGCGTGCACTCGGCGGCGTCCTCCTGGAGCACGCGGAGCTCGGCGATGACGTCCCCCGGGTGGGTGCTCGGCTCCGCCGCCCGCGGCTCGGGCTCGCGCGCCGGCTCGGGCTGCGGAGTCGGCGCAGGCTCGCGCGCCGGCGGCTGCGAGGCGGCGGGAGGGCGGGGAGCCGCCGCGCTCGTCGAAGACGACGTCTGCCGCACGGGGGGCCTCGGCTCGGCCGGGGGCATCGCCGCGTCCCCGACCAGCTCCGTGAAGGGCGCCGTGGAGGCCGGAAAGGGCGGCGGCTCCACCGCCGGCACCCCGACGCCACCGAGCTCCTCTTCCCAGCGAAGCAGGGCGCGCGCCGCGTCCGCGAGCTCCTGCAATTCCGCTCGGGCGTCGTCTTCCACGGCGCAGGCGTATCGAGGCGGAGGGCCGAGGGCAAGGGCCGATCGCCGAGCCCGCCCGGACCCGCGCAGGAAAAGAAGCCCCCTCCTTCGGGCTTTCGTTTGACCGCAGGGCGAGCGGCCACGTAGGCTCTTCGCGAATGTTTTCGGAGGTCTGGACCCCGTGGCTCGAGCACGTGTGATCGCCGCCGGCGAAACGAACGTCGGCATGAAGCGAAGCCACAACGAGGACAACTTCGCGGTCGACGAGGAGGACAACCTCTACGTCGTGGCCGACGGCATGGGCGGCCACGCTTCGGGCGAGGTGGCCAGCCAGATGGCGATCGACACGCTGCGCGAGTTCTTCCGGGCGACCAGCGCCGATCCCGAGGCGACCTGGCCGTACAAGATGGACAAGTCGCGGGGGTACGAGGAGAACCGGCTCATCACGAGCATCAAGCTCTCCAACCTGCGCATCTACGAGGCGGCGCAGCGCGACCCCAAGCTGCGCGGCATGGGCACCACGCTCGTGGGCATCCTCGTCGTGGACGATGGCGTGCTCATCGCCCACGTGGGCGACTCGCGCTGCTACCGGCTGCGCGACGACAAGCTCGAGCAGCTCACCGAAGACCACTCCCTGCTGAACGACTACATCAAGATGAAGCGGCTCAGCGAGGAGGAGATCGCCAACTTCCCGCACAAGAACGTCATCGTGCGCGCGCTGGGCATGAAGGAGAGCGTCAAGGTCGACACGCAGCTCGACAAGCCGCAGCCCGGCGACATCTACGTGCTCTGCAGCGACGGCCTCTGCGGCCCGGCGAGCGACGAGGAGATCGAGGAGATCGTCCGGGCCGAGCAGAAGGACCTCAAGGGCGCCTGCTCCAAGCTCATCGAGCGCGCCAACTCCAACGGCGGCCCCGACAACATCACCTGCGTCCTCGCCAAGGTGATGGGCACCGGCTGAGCCCCCGTCCCACGCCCATGTGGGATCACCTCCGCGACCCCCGCACCGGCGCCCCCGTCACCCTGGACGTCGCGGCCAACGACGCCGCGGCCACCGAAGACGCGGCCACGGGCGGCGCGGCCACGGACGGCGTCACCCTCCGAACCCGCGACGGCCAACCCGCCGCCACCTGGCACCCGGCCGAGCGCCGCCTCGACTGGCCCATCCACGCCCCCCTGGCCCACGCCGAAGCCGCCGAGTGGGATCGTCGGGCCCGGGAGCTGGCCCCCTTTCCCCTCCCCCGACCCGACGGGCCCGAGTGGTGGGACGCCGATATCTGCCGGGGCGCGAGCCTCGACCCGATCCGCCGCGCCCACCCGAGCCTCGGGAAGGTCGAGGGCCGGCGCGTCCTCGTGCTCGACGGCTCGGGCACGGACGCCTGGCGCTTCGTGGAACACGGCGCCCTGCGCGTCGATCACGTCGACGTGAGCTCCGGCATGCAGCGCGTGGCCCTCGCCCGGCTCCGCCGCATGGGCACCCCCACCGACCGCCTCCTCTTCCACCGCGTCGAAGCCGAGGCGCTCCCCTTTCGGGCTGCCAGCTTCGATCTGGCGTTCGCCCGCGGCACCGTCCATCACCTCGACCGGCGCCGCTTCTTCCCCGAGCTGCACCGCGTGCTCGCCCCTGGCGCCGAGGCCCTCCTCCTCGAGCCCCGCTTGAGCCCCGCACTACAGAGCGTCCTGCGCCTTCGCCGCGGCCTTCGCCGGATCGATCGCGGCGCCGACCGGCCCCTGGGGGACCGCGATCTCGAGACGCTCCGGGCGCTCTTTCGCGAGGTCGACGTCGCATTCGAGGGCACGCTCCAGCCCATCCTCACGAGGCTCCCTCGCCGCGCCCGATCCCGTTGGAGCGTGCGCCTGAGGCCGGTCGAGGGGGCGCTCGACGCACGGCCCCGCTTGGGTCGCTGGCTCGGCGCCTTCGCCTCCGTGTACCTGCGCCGCTGACGCTCTTCCGGTCGCAGCCGACCGATCGGAGTCAGACCGGAAGGACGCGGCGTCGCGCTCCCCCGAGCAGATGCGAGGCCAGGCTGAGCGAAGCGCGAGGCAGGCTCTCGTTCAGGCCGTGGACCCCGACCACGCTCAGCGCCCCCGCCCGCCGACGCTCCAGCAGCGGCCGGACCGACTCCACGACGCTCCGGTCCACCAGGCCCGGCTCGAGCGCATCGAGCAGCGCCCGCGCCGACGCGGAGCCCGAGCGCCCGAGCACGTAGGTCGCCACGCGCAGCATGCCCGTCGCCCGCAGATGAGCCGCCAGCACGGGCGCGGAGAGCGCGTGGTGCGCCTGGACCGCGTCGAGCTCGGCGAGCTTGGCGCCGTGGCCCCGCCCGAAGCGGCTCTTCGCGAAGTGGCCGAGGAGGTGCGCGTAGAGGTCGCGCGGGTCCGGGAGGACGATCCGCGTCCCGAAGAGCGCCTCGTCGGGGCGCCCTCGCGCGAAGAGCGCGTCGGTGCGGAGCCGGAAGAGGTGCCGCTGGAAGAGCCAGCGGTGGAGGTCGACGACGCAGGGCAAGGGCCCCTTCAGCGTGCGGCTCCGGTCATCCCGATCCCGGGCCAGCTCCGAGAAGCCGGCCTGCCCGAGCCGCCGCGCGGCCCGGGCGTAGTCTCGCGGGCGCACCAGCAGGTCGACGTCCGAGATGACCCGGAGCTTCCCCGCGTAGACCGTCTCGAGGAGGAGCGCGCCCTTGAGCGGCATGACCTCGATGCCCTCCTCGGCGAGCAGCTCGGCCACCCGCCGCACCGAAAAGCGCGCCCCCGCCGCCTTGAAGAGCTCCCGCGCGCTCATGCGCCCACCGTGACCACCCGCTCCGGCGTCACGACGGCGTCCTCGAGGCTCTCGATGACCCGCGCTCCCGGCCAGACGACGCACCGCGCGAGCCGCACGGGCCCGATCCGCGCCCCCGCGCCGACGACGCACCCGTCGAGCTCCGCCGCCGGGTCCACCTCCGCGCTCGGATGCACCAGCGCCCCCCCCTCCGCGCGGGCCAGCTCCACCTGCGCCCCCAGGTAGGCCGCGAGGGTGCCGAGATCGCGCCAGGGCCCCTCGTCCACGACGCCCGCCACCACCGTCTCCGGGTCATCCACCCAGCGCCGATAGGCGTGCCGCACGATGCAGCCCTCCGGGGGCATGTCGTCGAGCGCGTCCGCCGAGAGCACGTGGACCCCCGTGAACATGAAGCGCGCCGTCTCCCCGGCCCACGCCGGCTCCCCCAGTAGCCGCCGCACCCGGCCATCCGGGTCCACATCGATCGCCCCGAGCCGCTCCGCCGCCGGATCGGGGCGGAGCACCATCGTCGCCCGCGCGCCCAGGCGCCGGTGCGTCTCCAGCGCCGCCCCCAGATCGGGCCGAAACACGATGTCCGAGTTGAGCAGCAGCACCGGCCCGTCGGCCTCCCGCAGCCAGCCCGCCGCGTTCGCCACCCCGCCGCCCGTCCCCAGCAGCGTCTCCTCGTGAAGGTAGCGCACCGACATCCCCGCCGGGAGATGTGGCTCCAGCAACCCGGGCAGCCGCTCCCCGAGGTGGTGCGTGTTCATCACCACCTCCCGCACCCCCACCGCCGCCAGCGCCTCGAGCGACACGCACGCGAGCGGCGCGAGCCCATACGGCACCCCCGGCTTCGGCCGCTCCAGCGTCAACGGCCGAAGCCGCGTCCCCAGCCCCGCCGCCAAGACCATCGCCCGCATGCCGCCACTATCGGCCAACGGCCGCGCGCGGTCGAATGAGTGTCGGGAGAAAAGCCCTTGGCTCGCCCACCCGCGCGACTACCCTTTCGCCCAGGGGACCTTCCTTGCGCTCGACCTTCCTCGCATTGCTTTTGACCGCCTCCTCGGCGTGCTCCATCGACCGGACCGGCCTCGCCCAGGAGGACGCCGCCACGGACCGCGACGCGGGTCGCACGGACGCGGGCCACGACGCGGGCCGTGACGCCGGCCCCACCGACGCGGGCCCGGACGCCGACGCCGGCAGCGACCTCTGCCCCGACGACCCGGACAAGACCGAGCCGGGCGTCTGCGGCTGCGGCACGCCCGACGACGACAGCGACTCCGACGGCACCCCGGACTGCGAAGACGGCTGCCCCTTCGACCCGATGAAGTTCGACCCGGGCGTCTGCGGCTGCGGCGACCCGGACCTCGACTCGGACAGCGACGGCTTCCTCGCCTGCGAGGACTGCGACGACGACGACCGAGACGTGAACCCGGGCGCCGACGAGCGCTGCAACGAGCGTGACGACGATTGCGACATGATGACCGACGAGGGCGGCGTCTGCGACATAGGCTGCGCGGACGGTGAGCGCGAAGCCTTCCTCGACCCGGTCACCCGTCCCGACATCGCTGGCTGCTCCGGCGCTTGGAGCGAACGCGGTATCCTCGACGACGTCGCTCCGGCTTGCGCGCGGGAGGGTGGCGACGACGGTCCTCGGCCGATGGGATCCGGCTGCAACATCGAGGATCTCTGCGCCTTCGGCTGGCATGTGTGTGAGGACCCCGCCGAGGTGGCCGCCTCCTCGCCAACTGGCTGCACCGGCGCTCTCGAAGGAACCAGCGGCGATCTCTTCTTCCTGCAGCGCCAGAGCGGCACGGGGAATCGCGAATGCGATGGCGGCCAGAACGACATCTTCGGCTGCGGAAACCTGGGAGACATGCCGAAGCCCTCGTGTCGTCCGTTGGATGCCGTTGCGACTTCGACGTGTTCAGCTCTCCCGCCAACCTGGGACTGCGGTGCGAGCAACTTCTCCGAGGCCGCGGCCGTAACGAAGGATGGCGGTGCTGGCGGGGGCGTTCTCTGCTGCCGCGATTGAGCGTCCACTCGGCAGCCGGTGTGCCCGCGCCACCACGCCGGTCGTGCCGAGCCACGTCCAACGGCGAGGCACGTGCAGGCTGCAGGCGGGCCTGAACCTCACACCCTTGCCAGGCAACCTTTCGGGTTGTACTCCCCTGGCACCCTCATGCGCGAGGGGTACGAGGAGAATCGATGAAGCTCTGCATGGTTGGAACGGGCTACGTGGGCCTGGTGAGCGGCGCCTGCTTCGCCGAGACGGGCCAGACCGTCATCTGCGCCGACAAGCACGAAGAGAAGATCCACGTCCTCGAGGAAGGCGGCATCCCGATCTTCGAGCGCGGCCTCGAGGAGCTCGTCCAGCGCAACGTCGAGGAGGGGCGCCTCTCCTTCACCAGCGACGTGAAGGAGGCCATCCGCCAGGCCACCATCATCTTCGTCGCCGTCGGCACCCCGCCCCGCGGCGACGGCGGCGCCGATCTGAGCGCCGTCGACGCCGTCGCGCAGATGGTCGCCGAGAACGTCGAGCGCGAAGCCATCATCGTGCTCAAGAGCACGGTCCCCGTCGGCACCAACGCCCGCGTCCGCCGGCTCGTGCAGAACGCCCCGCACCGGGTGCACGTCGTCTCGAACCCCGAGTTCCTCAAGGAGGGCGACGCCGTCCAGGACTTCCTCCGCCCGGACCGGGTGGTCGTCGGCCTCGACGAGGACGACCACTTCGCCCGCGACCTGATGGCCCGCATCTACCACCCGGTCTGCCTCGACAAGAACCGCGTCGTCTTCATGGACCCGGCGAGCGCCGAGCTCACCAAGTACGTCTCCAACACCATGCTCGCGATGCGCATCTCGTTCATGAACGAGATCGCCATGCTCTGCGAGAAGGTCGGCGCCGACGTCCACGCGGTCCGCCACGGCGTCGGCAGCGACGGCCGCATCGGCCCCAAGTTCCTCTACGCCGGCCCCGGCTACGGCGGCTCCTGCTTCCCGAAGGACGTGAAGGCCCTCGTCCACACGGGCCGCGAGCACGGCCTCGAGCTCGAACTCGCCGCCACCACCGACCGCGTGAACGACCGCCAGAAGGGCGTCCTCTTCCGCAAGCTAAAGGCCCACTTCGACGACGACCTCCGCGGCAAGCGCATCGCCGTCTGGGGGGTCGCCTTCAAGCCGCGCACCGACGACATCCGCGAGTCCGCCTCGCTCACGCTCATGGACGCCCTCCTCGCCGACGGCGCGACCATCGTCGCCCACGACCCGGAGGCCGAGGAGAACGCCAAGCAGCGCTACGGCGACCGCGTCAGCTTCGTCGAGGACGCCTACGACGCCGCGAAGGACGCCGACGCGCTCTGCCTGATGACCGAGTGGCGCCAGTACCAGAACCCGGACTTCGACCGGCTGAAGGAGCTCATGCGCCGCCCGCTCATCGTCGACGGCCGCAACATCTGGAGCACCTACGGCCTCCGCGCCCAGGGCTTCATCTACGACGGCATCGGCGTCCGGGGCAACTGATGAAGGTCATCGTCACTGGCGGCGCCGGCTTCGTCGGCTCCCACCTCTGCGACAGGCTGATCGAGCAGGGCCACGAGGTCCTCTGCATCGACGACTTCTCCACCGGCTCCCGCGAGAACATCGCGCACCTGGCCGATCATCCCCACTTCGACGTCTTCGATCACGACGTCACCTTCCCCTACTTCGCGCCCGCGGACCGCATCTACAACCTCGCCTGCCCGGCGAGCCCCATCCACTACCAGCGCGACCCCATCAAGACGATCCTCACGAACGTCCAGGGCACCATCCACGGCCTCGAGCTCGCCCACCGCACCGGCGCGCGCTTCCTCCAGGCCTCCACGAGCGAGGTCTACGGCGACCCCGACGTCCACCCCCAGCCCGAGTCCTACTGGGGCAACGTGAACCCCATCGGCCCCCGCGCCTGCTACGACGAGGGCAAGCGGAGCGCCGAGACCCTCTGCTTCGACTTCCACCGCCAGGCCAAGGTCGACATCCGGGTCGCCCGCATCTTCAACACCTACGGCCCCCGCATGGCCATCGACGACGGCCGCGTCGTCAGCAACTTCATCGTCCAGGCGCTCCGCGGCGAGCCCCTGACCATCTACGGCGAGGGCCAGCAGACCCGCTCCTTCTGTTACGTCGACGACCTCGTCCGCGGCCTGATGTGTCTGATGGAGGACTCGAGCGAGGCCGGGCCGTTCAACTTTGGCAACCCTGGAGAGTACACCATCCGTGAGCTGGCAGAGATCATCCGCCGGCTCACGAGTTCAAGCTCTTCACTCGTCAAGCGCCCCCTGCCGGCCGATGACCCACGGCAGCGGCAACCCGACATCTCCCGCGCCCGCCGGGCACTCGGATTCTCGCCAACGGTCGATCTCCATGAAGGGTTGAAGCGCACGGTCACCTACTTTGTTTCGCGAACTGATCTCCTATGAAGCAATGCCCTGTCTGTCGACACTCGGATGTCCGTGAAGCCACGGCCCTGGCCGGGCACCGGCGCTTCGTGTGCCGGCGCTGCGGCCATCAGCATATCGCCCCGCCGCCAACGGAGCAGCTCCTCGCTACATACGGACACGACTACGCTGGGTTTAGGACGGATTCAAGATTTCGGCGCCGTGTCCTCGAGTTGTGGACCGAGTCAGTGGCTCCTCACGCTCCGCAAGAAGTGCGCACGGTGCTCGATGTCGGCTGTGGCGGGGCAGAGTTCCTGGACCTGGCGGCCGAGATGGGCCTGACAGCGCGTGGCTTCGACCTTTCTGAAGCGTCAGCGGAGAAGTGCCGCGAGCGGGGTCTCGCGGCCGACGCGGGCGACTTCCTCGAATACGATTTCAGGACCCAATTCGACGTCATCACGTCTTGGGATGTCTTGGAACACCTTCCCGCACCTCTTGCTTTTGTCGAGAGGGCGGCGGCTCTCCTCACTCCGGGAGGACTGGTCGTGGCCAAAGTCCCCCTCACCACCCAACGCAGTCTCTTGATGGGGTCCTTACACCCGAAGGTAGCCAGAGCGCTTCTGCACACTCCGAGTCACGTACAATACTTCACTCTCGCAACCGCCCGGCTCCTAGTTTCTACCGCCGAACTGGATCCGTTGGAGGCGCGATGCATAGGTGGTATCCGGACGGTCCGTTCCGACGGGTCTTGGAGACAGCGGGCAAAGCGAGCGGTTCGCCGCCACCTGGCTCGAAGCTCAGGCCTCGCCAACGCCTTCGTCGTGGCTCGAGGGAAGCCATGAGTCGCACGCGTGTGATGCTCTTCACTGGGCGTCTCGGTGGCGGGGGAGCCGAGAAGAATCTCCTCCGTGTCGCCAACTCGCTTGACCGCGCGGAGTTCGCACCCGAGATCATTGTAGCCCGAAGCGGAGGTAGCTATGAGCTTCAGATTCGGAACGACGTTCCCTTTCGGCCACTCGTCCGACATCTCACACGGTCGAGCACGCTATCTGTCTTCCGCTCGATTCCCGCCCTGTCCATGAGTGCGCGCAGCTCGCGTCCGTCCATACTCTGCTCCTTCATGGACTTGCCAAATGCGGCGGCGATGCTGACATCGCCCTCGGCCCATACTCGGCGGGTGCTATGCGTACAGAACAACCCCCGAGAAGCGTACCGGGGAACCCGCCTGGAGCCTGCCGTTCACTTCGCCATTCGGCACTTGTACCCACGCGCCGATGCCATCATCGCCCTCTCGCACGGAGTGGCCGCGGAACTGCTTGAGATGCAGCCCGCGCTCGAGCGAGTTCTCACGGTGGTCCACAACGCAGCCACCGGAAACGGCTTCGACGCCGAGACAGTGGTCCCCGCAAAGGCATCGGGGCGGCCTCTTCTTCTTGCTTGCGGACGGCTCAACGAGCAGAAGGACTACCCGACCATGCTCAGAGCCTTCGCACGAGTGCTTGAGACGCATCCCGCAGCAAGGCTCCGCATCCTGGGGGATGGACCCCTTCGGAGCTCGCTCGAGGCGCTCTCTCGATCATTGGGACTGTCGCGGTCCATCGAGTTTCTGGGATTCCAGCCGGACCCCTTCGCTCACATGAAGGCGGCGGATCTGTTCGTTCTCACGAGCGCCTACGAGGGATTCGGCAACGTCGTTGCGGAAGCCCTCGCGTGCGGAACTCCAGTGGTCTCCACCGATTGTGACCACGGGCCACGGGAGATACTCGCCGATGGCGAGTACGGAGCCCTCGTCCCAGTCGGCGACGTGGAGGCCACGGCGAACGCAATCACCCGTCTGCTCGATGATCCCGAGCGACGACGAGCATTCTCGGAACGCGGAAAGCTTCGCGCGAGTCAGTTCACAGCCGAATCCGTCGCCAGGGCATACGCTGACGTGTTCCGCCTAGTGCTCAGCCACGCGGCCTGACACGGTGTGTGTGTCATGGTCTCTGAGCGCATCGTGTTCGCCGCGAGCCAGACAGGTGCGCGAGCGAACGGTGGCATCCGCAGCCTGTCGAATTGGATCCGTCGCCTCGATGGATTCCTTCCCTCGGTTATCACGAACCTGGAAGGAACCCAATTCACGAGTGATCTCCGCGCAGCTGGGGTTCCTGTTAGAGTGCTCCACTGGGACCACCGCTCGCGCGGTGGCCGTCTGGCTCATGAGTTCCTTCGGTGCTCTCGCGCCCTCCGCCGGCCGCCACTCCCGGACCCGTCACTACTTCATCTCAATGATATTCAGTCGTTGCAGCGCTTCGGCTTGGCAGCCCTCGCACGCAAGCTCCCGTTCGTCTTCAACGTCCGTGGGACCAAACCCGAAGGCAACCGATACGGGCCCTGGTGGCAGTTCGGGGCACGGGCAGCGAGGCGGTGGTTGGTCCTGTCCAACGAGATGAAGGCGCTGCTCGTACGACGTGTCCGAGGGCTGTCGCCGAACCGGGTCTCCGTGGTGCCAAGCGTCGTCGATCCGCAGCGCATCCATCCAGGCACGCGCGCGCAGGCGCGGCGCGTTCTGGGGCTGCCGCGAGACCGCTTGATCGTGCTCTACCCGGCGCACTTCAACGATCTCAAAGGGCAAGACCGGCTCGTAGGTTGTGGCTTTCGCGAGATCGCCGCCTCGACACCGGAGCTATTGCTCTGCTTCGTCGGAGATGGGGACCCGGTGACGAACCAGACAGCTGCACGGGCCCATGAGTGGGTCCGCGACATCGGCCTACAGAACGCCGTTCGCTTCGCTGGATTCCGTTCAGATATGGGCGATTGGTACCGCGCCGCCGACGTCGTCATCGTAGCAAGCCGACACGAAGGGCTGAGCAGGGCGATGATCGAGGCCGTCTCCAGCAACCGACCCGTGGCGTCCTTTGACGTTTGCTCCGCGAGGGAGGTCTTGGCTTCGGGCGCAGGAGCCGTCGTTCCTCAGGGCGACCACCGCCAACTGCTCGATGCAGCCGTCGCCTTGGCCCGACGACCGCCGAGCGAGTCCTTGCTTCGTCAGGCCGCCGCACCGTTCTGCCCCGAGCGCGTTCAAGAGCGCCTGCACGAGTTCTATCGACTGACGTTGGGTTCTTCGACCTGACTTGAACGCTGAGCGCCTGCTGCGCTACACACCCACCGCCGTACCGGAGCGGTGCTGCCGCACGAGCATGAGATGACCCACACACCGCGTGAACGCCTAGCTACTGATCTCTCCGACCGAATCCATCGACGAAAGGCCCTCGTGGGCATCGTGGGTCTGGGCTACGTGGGGCTCCCGCTCGCGCTCGCGTTCGCAGAGAAAGGCTTCCGCGTCCTCGGCTTCGACGTCGACGATTCCAAGGCCGACGCGGTTAACGCGGGCCGCGACTACATCAAGCACATCGGCGAGGGCCGCGTGGCGTCGGTGGTTGGCGAGGAGCGGCTCGCCGCCACGAGTGACTTCGATCGACTGGCTGAGCCGGACCTGCTGATAATCGCCGTCCCGACGCCTCTGACCCCGAACCGGGACCCAGACATGCGCTACGTCCGGGCCACGAGCGAAGCCATCGCAACCTGCCTCCGCCGGGGGCAGCTCGTCATCCTCGAGTCGACCACCTACCCCGGCACGACCGACGAGCTGGTCCTCCGGGCCCTCGAGGAGGGCTCCACACTGACGCTGAGAGAGGATTTTTTCCTCGCCTATTCGCCGGAGCGCGAGGATCCCGGCAACCCCAGCTTCGGGACGAGCACGATCCCGAAGGTCGTGGGAGGTGTCGATGCGGTGTCGGGTGACCTCGCCCAGCTCGCTTACGACCAAGTGATCGAACGCACGGTGCGTGTGAGCCACGCGCGCGTGGCCGAGGCCAGCAAGTTGACCGAGAACATTTTCCGCGCGGTTAACATCGCCCTGGTGAACGAGCTCAAGCTGGCATACGAGCGGATGGGCATCGACGTCTGGGACGTGCTAGATGCCGCCGAGACCAAGCCCTTCGGGTTCATGCGATTCAACCCCGGCCCCGGCTGGGGCGGCCACTGCATTCCTCTCGACCCCTTCTACCTGAGCTGGAAGGCACGGGAGATGGGCGCCTCGACTCGGTTCATCGAGCTCGCGGGCGAGGTGAACGTACAGATGCCCCGGTACGTGGTCGAGAAGCTCGTCCTCGGACTCAACGATCGGCGCAAGGCGGTCCGCGGAGCGAAGGTCCTGATCCTCGGGCTTGCCTACAAGAAGGACATCGACGACCCACGCGAGAGCCCCGCCTTCGAGGTCCTCGAGGAACTCCTGCACCTGGGGGCTGAGGTCAGCTATCACGACCCGCACATCCCGCGGGCCCCGCGCATGCGCAGCTGGCCCGAGCTGCCGCCGATGGAGTCGCAACCGCTCACTCCGGAGACGCTGGCGGCCCTCGACGCCGTCGTTCTGATCACAGACCACACCTCGGTCGATTACGTGCTCGTCGGTGAGCACGCGGACCTGGTCGTGGACACTCGGGGCGTGTTTCGAGAGCCCAGCTCCAACATCGTCAAGGCGTGACCATGCCCCGGCTCCCCAACCTGGTAGTCGGCGGAGCCCCGAAGTGCGGCACCAGCAGTCTCTACCGCTGGCTCATCGCCCATCCGTCAGTGGCCGGCGCGACCAAGAAGGAGACGTTCTTCTTCATGGACGCGACCCACAGTCTCGCGGATCACGAGCGGGGCTTCCATGTGCGCGGCCTGGCAGGCTACGAAGACTTCTTTCCTGAGAGCGCCCCCGTCATCGTCGAAGCGACGACCCACTACCTGTACCAAGACACGGCGCTCCAGATGCTCCCCAAGCTGCCGTCGGATCCGACCGTCGCCTTCGTGCTCCGCGATCCCGTCTCTCGTCTGCGCTCCTCCTTCCAGTACACAAAACACACGCTGGGGCGCATGAAGAGGGAGCTCGGTTTCGACGAGTACCTGCGAGCGCTCCACGAGGGCCGTCCCGAGCACGTCGTCTCCGCATTTCACCGACCGCGCGACGCCCAGGTTCTTCTCCGAGACGTGGAGCACGGCCGCTACGTACGCTTCCTGAGACGTTGGCGGGACGCCCTTCCTCCCGAGCGCCTCACGGTGGTGACGTTCGAGGATTTCGTCGCCGGTCCCCGCCAGGTCCTAAGCGAGCTACTCGCGCGGTTCGACGTAGACCTGAGCTTCTACTCGGGCTTCTCCTTCCCTTCGGCGAACGAGACCTACGGTGTCGGCCGTCCCAAACTCCACCGCGTCGCTCGCCGCATCGGCGCGCACATGAGTGTGGCGCCACGGCTCCAGAGCGCCCTTCGGAGCATCTATTGGCGCGTCCAGCCGCGCCGCCCCCCTCCGCCCTCCGACCTCTCGAAAGAGGCCGATGAGCATCTCCGCGCCCTCTATGCGGAAGACACCCAGGCCCTGGCCGACGAATTCAACCTGGACGTAACGAGCTGGCAAGCGCGCGCTGCGCGTGCAGGAGACGATGTAGCATGAAGACGATCCTCTTGACGGGCGCAGCCGGATTCATCGGCAGCCACGTTGCGGACCTCCTGGTCGGCCGGGGCGACCGGGTGGTCGGCCTCGACAACCTCAACGACTACTACGACCCCGCGCGGAAGCGCGCCAACCTCGCCGAGGTGGCGGAAGTGGACGAAGACGATCGGTTCCTCTTCGTCCGAGGAGACATCCGAGACCGCGAGCTTCTCGCAAAACTGTTTTTTGAGCATACCTTCGACTCCATCGTGCACCTCGCGGCGATGGCCGGGGTGCGCAACTCGGTCGAGAACCCCCATCTCTACTACGACGTGAACCTGACCGGCACGCTCAACCTCCTGGAGGAGGCCAAGAAGCACGACGTACAGATGGTCTTCGCGTCCACGTCCTCGGCTTACGGTCGCACGGAGCAGATCCCGTTCATCGAGACAGACCATGCCGACAGGCCCTTGGCTCCCTATCCGGCAAGCAAGCGTTCAGCCGAGCTCCTCGGGCATAGCTACCACCACCTGCACGGCGTGAAGTTCACTGCACTCCGCTTCTTCACCGTCTACGGCCCTCGGGGTCGGCCGGACATGATGGCCTACAAGGTTCTGGACAATATCTATACCGGGCGCCACGTACCCCTCTACAATGCCGGTCAGATGCATCGGGACTGGACCTACGTCACCGACATCGCCCAAGGCATCGCCGCCGCTGTCGACCACCCCTGCGAGTACGAAGTCATCAACCTCGGGCGCGGAGAGCCCATTCTTCTGGCAGACTTCGTGAAGATGCTAGAGGAGCTCGCCGGCCAGCCCTCCAACCTCGAGAACCGTCCGATGTTGGCCGCCGACGTCGCCTACACCTACGCGAGTATCGACAAAGCCCGCGAGCTGCTCAGCTACGATCCCAAGGTGACCGTCGAGGAAGGTGTGAAGAGCTTCTTCGATTGGTACCGACAGGCTGTATCATCGACACAGCCGTGAAACCACGGCGCGGCTCCCTGCCGTCCAACCGAGTCGTGCCGCGCGCTAGTACCCGACCACAGGGGACTTGATCGATTGGTACGTGCTCATCGGAGCAGGGGGAGGTCGTCGGGAGCGACGAGCAGCTCGATGCTGCGCGCCGTCCGCGGCGTTCGACGGATGAGGCCCTTGCTCTCAGCTCCTTGACCGTTCGGTGGACCGACGGCGGCGTGACTCGAAGAAGCGCTGCATGTCTGCGTCCGCCGGTGGACGCGTGTGGATCTTCGAGTAGGCGTAGATGAACGCCAGGTACTGACCCTGGAGCTCGGTGAACGTCGGCTTCGTGGGCCGAGGGGGGATCGACATGGTGGCCGGAGCCTGATCCGCTAGCGCCTCCAAGGAAAAGAGGCCTGGATGCACGTGAAGTACGTCGTCGAGCTGACCGAGGCAGAGCGCGAGTCGCTCGAGACCTTCGTGAACAGGGGGAGCAAGTTGGCTCGGAAGGTGGAACGCGCGCAGGTCCTGCTCGCTGCCGACGAGGGCTACCAGAACAAGGAGATCGCCGCGTTGGTGGGCGTCGGGACCCGCGCCAAGAAGCGCTTCGTAGAGCGTCCCTTCGAGGTCGTGCTCCATGACGAGTCGCGGCCTGGCGAGAGCCGGAGACTCACGGGTAAGGAGGAGGCCTTGCTCGTCGCCACGGCATGCTCAAAGCCACCGGACGGACGCGCTCGGTGGACGATGCAGCTTCTGGCTGACGCCTTCGTCTCGATGACCGACCACACGTCGTTGTCCGACGAGACGGTGCGGAGGCGCCTACGCGAGAAGAAGATCAAGCCCTGGCAGCACAAGATGCGGTGCATCCCCAACGTCGACGCCGAGTACGTCGTCCGCATGGAGGATGTCCTGGACCTCTACTCCGAGGACGCGACCCATGACGAGCCCGTGCTCATCACGCAGCCTGCGCGGAATCGGCCCCGAACCCCTCAGCAGGGGTGCGCGCCAACAGCAGGCCACTCCGGTCCTGGCCTCGACCACGGCGACGAAGCTCACGGATGTGAGTCCCTACGTGGTCGCCAGCTCGCCATAGACTCGGAGCAAGGCCTCCGTCACCAAGGCGAGCGAGAACTCCCGCTCGACGTGGCGGCGCGCGCCCTCGGCGAACTGGGCGCGCAACGGGGCGTCTGAGACCAGGCGCTCGAGCGCGGCTGTGAGCGCCCGCACGCTGCGGACGGGAACCAGGAGGCCAGTCTCTCCATCGATCACTACCTCGCGGCACCCGGGCACATCCGTCGCGACCAGCGCGCGCCCAACCGCGCTCGCTTCGAGCAAAGCCTTGGGCAGCCCCTCTCGGTAGGAGGGCAAGCAAATGATCGAGCAGCGGGCAAGCGCCGCGGGCATGTCGTCTTGATGTCCCCACCATTCGACGACGCCCTGACGCACCCAATCCCGAAGTGTGCCGGATGCTACGGCGCTTGGGTTGGCCTCGTCCGTGCCACCTATGAGCGCGCAGCGCACCTCGGGGTGCCGTCTACGGAGGATGCGCGCAGCCTCGACGAACTCCTCGACCCCCTTGTCACGGAGCATGCGGGCGGGGAGCCCAATGATCGGGGGCCCGGCCGGCTCGGGGACCCGCCCGAACCGTCGGAGGTCGACTCCGGAACCCCGAACGAGGACGTGCACGCCGCTGTAGCCCGTGAGCCGGCGCACCGTGGCGGCGTCGTCGGGGTTCTGGAAGACCAGCCTATGCGAGGGATGGCCGAAGGCGACCCGGAGGAGCCCACCGAGTACCGCTCGGTAGACGTGCCCGCGCAGCCCGGTCGAGAGAAAGCCCGTCCCCAGCCCGGTCATCGTGTAGACGACCGACGGCACCCGAACTGCACGCGCCACACTCCCTCCATAGGCGATCAGCTTCGGGCTCACGATGTGAACCACGTCCGGCTCCACGCGCTGATAGAGCGCTCGCAGGCGCGCGAAGGTCCGGAGCTCGTCAGTCGGCCGCCCGACCCCCCGGGTGAGCGCGAAAGGCTCGACGGCCCAGCCCTCCTCTCTGAGCCTTCTCGCCTCTTCCCCCGAGAAAGGGCCGGCCACGGTGACCGACCAACCTGCCTGGCGCGCTGCCCGGGCCCATCCGATACGGTGGCTGAAGAAGGTGCTCGAGGCGTTGTTGAGGTAGAGGAGCCGCTTCATCGCCCAAGGAGCCGTTCGTACACCTCGGTTACGCCGGCGACATAGCGCTCGGTGGAGAATACGTCGAGCACCCTGCGGCGTCCCGCGGCGCCCAGCCGCTCGCGGAGCTCGCCAGAACACACCAGCTGCTCGAGCACATCGGCGAGGGCCTTTGGGTCTCCAGGAGGAACGACGAAGCCCGTCTCCCCATCCACGATCTGCTCGGGAACCCCGACGATACCCGTACCGACACAGGGCAGCCCGAAGCACATCGCCTCGAGGTGCGTCCGAGGGAAGCCCTCGTTGCCACGGACGTCGATCACCTCGTCGTCAAAGACCAGCCTCTCACGACTCACCGAGACCATCACGGACACGTCCGCCGAGCGGTAATAGCGGAAGGGGTCGTCCTGCCAGCCGACGAACGCCACCATCTCGAGCCCGAGCTCATCGCGTCGGCGCTCCAGGTATCGGTGGTAGGCCTCGTGGCCATCGACGAAGTCGCCCGCAACGAAACACGCGAAGCGCCCCGCACCGAGGCGGGCGCGAAGGTGCCCGAGCGCCTGCAAGAGATGGTGGTGACCCTTGAACGGAACGATGGAAGCCATGCAAACCAGGGTGACGATGCCCTTCGCTCTGAGTCGCTCGAGCTCGGGAACCGAGGGCCCCGGTGTCGCAACATCGTCCGTACCGTTGTAGACCACAGAGGTTCGTATCCTCCGGGCATGAGGCAGTGCGTCGGCCACCGCCCGCGAGACAGCGATGTGCCGTGTGGACACGGAGTCGGCGAACCTGGCGATCGTCCCGCCCACGGCCCTCTCCCCGCGCTCGTGAACCACGACCGGGATTCGGAGCGAGGCGGCCGCTGGGGCAGCCAGAAGCGCGCCCCGCGTGTCGTTGACGTGCAGGAGGCTGACCGCTTCGCGCCCGAGAAAGCGCCGAACCCGCCACCAATACGGGGCGAGCTGCGTCGCGAGCACGCGAGCCCGCTGTGCCGAGGACCAGCGCAACGCCCCCTTTCCATAGGTGTGGAGGTCGCGCCCCGGGCGCAGCACGTGCACCGCCACTCCATCGTGACGGTATGCCTCCGTCACTCGTCCCTCGTCGGTAGCGATCACGAGGGGCTCGTAGGAGGGACGCAACCCCAACACGAGCTGGCGCAAGCTGCGGTTCGCTCCGGCCATCCGCTGGGGGTAGCTGACGAAATACGCCACGCGTCCGCGAACGAGAGGCCTCCCGCGCGTTGAATCAGTGGCCCGCTCATGGATACTCATCGCTGTTCGCTCTGTAGCACCATCCTTCCACTGCATTCAGCACGCTCTTGAGTCAGGCCACCACCACGGGCGCCCTCCAGCGGCACCGCGCCATCAGCCAGGGCAGCCCTTTCGTATCCATGAGCGGAATGGCGCGCGGAGCCGTTCTCGCGCTCTTCCTTGGCTATTACGTCGTCGTCGTATTCCTTTGCTATCGAAACCAAGTCCCGAACGGTGCGAGCATCCTGCTCGCTCTGGGCCTCAACCTCCTCACGTTCGCCCTTCCGCTGATGTTCTACCGGCAGGGCTGGGGATGGTTCCACCCGCTCGTCTTCGCCTCGCTCTGGCGCGTGATGAAGATGCTCCCGCGCAAACTGCCCACGTTCGTGCACGGCCTCACGTGGCACCGAGCCTTGCCCGAGTACTCGCCCAGCGAGCTGAACCAGCTCGTCGCCCAGGACCTGCTGCTGGAAGCACTTGGGGTGCTCTGCGCCTTCGTGGCGTTCATGGCGATGCCCCGCCCCCCGGTGCCGTCCCTCAGGCTGGCGCTTCCCAGGCGCCACACGGGGATCTGGGTCGCGATGGCGTTCGCAGGAGGGGTGGTCACCCTATACCTCATCGCCCGCGGAGGCCTTCTCTCCCACTTCTCTCAGACCGCCCGCAGCCGCCATGTGGGCCTCGCTGGCCAGATTTACATCACTCGCCTGGTCGCCTTCGGCTTCGTGGCGCTCTGGTACTGGCTGGCCTACTGGCGCAACTCGGCTCGCGACCTTCGCTTTTGGGTCGCGGCCCTCATCTTCGCGTTCCTTTCGTTCGCGCTGACGGGGAGCCGCGGGAGCATCGTATCCATCGCCATGGTCGGGCTCGTCGTCGTGTTCATGCGTGACCGACGGATCCGCGTGGGGAGGGTCGCGCTCGCCGCCTTCGCAGCCATTTACGTCATCGGTGTCCTGGGACCGCTCCGGCGGTCGGCCTTCCGTGACGGCGAGTTCAGCCTGGAGAACGTCCGGAGCGTGGATCTCGACGAGGGACTGGAAGGGGGAGGCGACGAGATCGTCACCCGCGCGAACAACAACAACGCGACGCTCGCCATCCTCGCCCGCGTGCCCGAGCGCGTCGACTTGCTCTACGGCAGCTCGTACGTCGCGCTCTTCACGGCGCCCATTCCCAGAGCCTTGTGGGCCGGAAAGCCGGGCTTCACCGGAGGCCGTGTGGGCAAGGCGTTCTACGGCACGACGGGCGGGGTCCCGCCAGGCGCAGTCGGCGAGGCCTACTGGAACTTCCACATCCCGGGTATCGTCCTCGTCTTCTGCCTGTTCGGCGCGTTCCAGAGGTGGATCGCCGACACCGTCGCAGCATACGACGCGCACCCATCACTCATCCCGATGTACGCCATGTGCCTAACCATGTTCCAGTCTCCGGTTGTCATGGGGTTCGTCTACCTGGTCAGCCACATCGTGATCGCCCTGATCGTCGTCTGGAGCATGGGAACGCTAGGGCATCGAGGACCACGAACATGAGCTCACCTGCGCTCGTATCCATCGTTGGCGTGAGCCGGAGCGGGACCACGCTCATGCGCAATGTGCTGAACCGCTCGAGCAGTGTCGCGGTCGCGTCGGAAAACTACTTCCTGGGCCACCTCGTGAAGAGCCAGGGCATGCGCCGCATCCTGTGCGATCGCTTCTCCTTGGCGAACGATGATGACCTCCGACTACTCGTCGACTTCATCTACTCGGGGGAGTTCAGGCAAGTCACCTGGCAGAAGAACTGGGGCTACTGGCGGTGGCTCCGCGACAACGTCAGCCGCGAGAACCTCGTTCGCCGACTCACGCGCTCCGACCGGACCGAGCGCGCGCTCTTCCTGGCGCTGGTGGGTGCCTACGCGGAGGCACAGGGAAAGCCCATCCTCGGCGAGAAGACACCTTCCCACTTCCGCTACCTCGACCAGCTGTTCGACTGGTTCCCGGATGCCAAGGTGGTCCACATGGTGAGAGACCCACGCGGCAATTGGTGGTCCGAGTGGCGAAGGCGCGGCCGACAGAAGCCGCATGAGCTGCCGGGCCCGTATCGCCTCGCCAAGCGCACCGACACGAGTCTGAAGGCCCTCATCACTGCGGTAGTCACCTACGCCTGGGGGGAGGCGATGCGTGCTCGGGCTTGGGCTCGGCGCGAGGTTCCGCGCTCCTATCTGGTGGTCCGCTTCGAGGATCTGGTGGCGGCGCAAGGCCGTGAGATCCGCCGGATATGCCGGTTCCTCGACATCCCCTTCGAGCCGCAGATGCTCGACCAAGAGGTCGTCAGTCGTGGCCACAAGCAGGGCATGAAGGGCTTCGACCGGGAGGCAGCGAAGCGGTGGAAAGAGGGAATCGATCCCTGGGTAGACCGCTGGTTCAGCACGGTCTTCCGCCACCCCTTGAACGACCTGGGCTATCTCGGAAACGAGGGAGACAACGCATGAAGTCCTCCATCGTTACCTTCGTCATCGCGGCGGCCATCGCGTCGGTGCTCACGCCTGTGGTCATCCGGCTCGCCCGGCGACTGGGCGCCGTCGACATCGGAGGGGGTCGGCGCGTCCACCAGGGCCAGATCCCCAGGCTCGGTGGCATCGCCGTTGGCGTTGCCTTCTTCGCCGCAGTCGCCGTCCCCGGTCTCCTCGAGAGCGCGATCGGTCGCCGTTTCTTCGGCGAAGTGGATATCCTCATCGCTATCGGCGGCGGGGGCCTCTTGATGCTCGGCACGGGCATGGTCGATGACGTCCGAGGCGTGCGGGCCTGGCAGAAGCTCTTGCTTCAGGTAGGCGCAGCTTCCCTCGCATACGGACTCGGCCTTCGGATCGACGCGATCACGCTGCCCATGATCGGCAAGCTGGAGTTGGGGCTGCTCGCCTACCCCGCGACCGTCTTCTGGGTCGTCGGAATCGTGAACGCCATCAACCTGATCGACGGGCTCGACGGGCTCGCCGGCGGCGTCGCGTTTTTCGTATGCGTCACCAACTTCGCTGTCGCCTACCTCAACCACAGCGTGTTCGTGATGCTCCTTTCCGCGGGCCTCGCAGGAGCCATTCTCGGGTTCCTCTTCTACAACTTCAACCCCGCCAGCATCTTCATGGGCGACACGGGCAGTCTCTTTCTCGGCTATGTCCTCGCCACGACGTCCATGCTCGGTGCGGCGACCAAGAGTTCGACGACCGTGGCCATCGTCGTGCCCCTCGTCGCACTAGGCTTACCGGTCCTCGATACGCTCTTCGCGATTTGGCGACGTTGGCTCGAGCGGCGACCCCTATTCTCGGCGGACCGGGGGCATATCCACCATCGGCTGGTCGACTTGGGTCTGACCCACCGTCGGGCCGTGCTCCTGCTCTACGGGCTGACCATTCTCTTTGCGGTGGGGGCGATCGCCGTCGCGCTGGGCCGCAGCCTCGAGATCGGCATCGCCCTCGTGCTGCTCTGCGTCGCGCTCGTAGGCATCGTGCGCTTCGTCGGCTACTTCGAGTACATCAGCCTCCGCCGTCGCGCGTCGCGTCTCACCCCCTTCACGGAGACCCTTCGTGAAGCTGTCCCCGCGATTCTCCGAGATCCGAACAGGCAACCGGATCACCTCCTCGGCGAGCTTTGTCGTCGCTCCGCGATCGTCGAGTGGGAGGTCAGGCGACAGAAACGCACGCTTCGCCGCCATCGCTGCGAAGGGACGAAGGGGCGGCGCCGTGACTTCGTTGCAGCCGTGTTCACTCTCGGTGATGGAGAGCTCATCATTCGCTACACGGGCAGCACGGTCTCGCCGGAGGATCGAATCCTCTTGCAGCTCGTGGCCGACACCCTCGACCCAGATTGGGTTTCGTCACTATCGGCCAGCGCCGCCCACGCCTCGGGCGAGTTCGCCGCGAGCGCGGCGGACGGGAGCTGAGCGCTGACGCACGCGATCCGAGCGCGGGCCGCCCTATTCGTCCCGCTCGCCCTCGGCCCACTCCTGCTCGCTGGCGCTCCTGCGTGGGCCACGGTTGTCATCGCAGGGCTGGGGTTGATGGCGTTCGCCGTGGTGGCCCAAACGTCGGGCATCACACGACCCGGACCGATCGGCGCGCTGCTCCTCACGGGTTTGGGGCTGACGGCCCTTCAGGCAGTCCCGCTCCCCACCCCACTCGTCGAATGGCTCCAGCCCCACGCCGTGCAGCACACCACGGAAAGCGCCCGGCTGCTCGGAAGTGAGCCGCCCGCCTTCGTGGCGCTCTCGCTCGCGCCCATTGCCAGCTGGACCGCGCTCCTCCGAGGTGTCGCCTGCGCGGCGGTCTACGCCGCAAGCTGCAGCGTAGCGCGTCGACTCGGTCGCCGCGCCGTCCTCGAGCTCACGAGCGCCGCGGTGGGTGTGACGGCGCTGGTCATCGGCGCGCACGCAGCAGCTGGCACCGAGCTCGTCTACGGCGTCTATGACCCCATCTACGTCCAGCCTCGACTGGTGGGACCCGTGCTCAACGGCAACCACCTCTCCGGGCTCATGGTGCTCGGTGCCGTGACTTCGTTTTGGCTCTCCACCACCTCCGAGGGACGCTCGCAGCGGGTCGCCTGGCTCGGGCTGTGCCTGCTGGAGGCGGCCTTCGCGCTCTATACGCTGAGCCGCGGGGGAGCCGCCGCGCTCGGCCTGGCATTCTTCCTCCTCGCCGGCCTGTCGCTGCGGTCGCGGAGTCGTGTTCGCTCTCGGCAGCGGGTCGCGCTGACGTGGACGGTCGCCGTGCTCATCATCGGCGGCGCCGTCATCGTGGACTGGGCTTCGTCGGACATTCGCACACAGTTCGAATCGGGCCCCTATGAGAAGCACGAGC
>MDTG01124378.1_pt1 | contig 24246 bp, 24 predicted proteins | sample 811421 | NCBI WGS metagenome assembly MDTG01 (sample SAMN05326645, study PRJNA326480) | marine metagenome | isolation source: seawater | place: Pacific Ocean: South East | collected 2011
GAAATTTTGAAAAAATGTATGACTTAAAATAAAAATTCCAAAAAAGTAATTCAAAATTAGAGATTCTCCTAATCATCAAAGGATTTAAATTATTATTATCTTGATCTAGAATTTTTGGTCCAATTATATTTAGCTTTTTACCGTTAAACTTTTCAAGATTGACAAAAAAATATTTATCATTAAATAAGATGTCGTTATTACAAACAATAATCCAATCTGAGTAATTATATATTGACTTATTTTTTTCAAAAATTACTTTTTTTGCAGCAGGCCAATAAAATCTATTTTCTTTAAAAAAAAATAGATCAATATCTAAATAGGAGCTATTTTTAATTTTAATCAATTCATTTTGAGACTGTGGTGAAGAATCATTATCTGCAATTATAATCCTAATGTTATCATTTTTATTACATTTTTCAATAGAATTAACTAATTCCTTTGTAGGTTTAGTATTTTTATAATTGACTGTAATTACTGAAATATTCATTTAGTAATAAATATCTTAAATACAAAAAAAGCAATTAGCCAGGAGAAAACAATGCTATTATAATGAAATATGCTAATTAAAGGAGAATATATTGTGAAAGAATAAAAAATAGATAGAGGGATAATTCCCTCTATCTCATTTTTTGATTCTTTTTGAAATTCTAATTGAAAATAAAAACCAAAAAAGAACATAACAAATACAACACCTAATAATGAAAAATCATTTATTAAACCTCTAAATGATGTAAAAATGTTTGTTGAGGTAAAATCATTTATAATGATAGGTTCATAAAAACCTAAATTTCTTTCCAATAATCCAAATAAGTTCATTGGGCCAGCAAATGTTGATAACAAAGTTTTCGGTTTTAAGAAAGTATCAATATTTTCAAACCATACTGTAAAAGCAGACAAATAACCAAAAAAATATGCTTTTATTTTTAAAATCATAAAATCTAAAAGAAGGGCATCAAGACCTTGTCTAAGCCATTGTATATAAACAAAAAAAGTTGTGAAGCTTATTATAATAAATAAACCTAAAAAAGAGATCTTAATAAATGAAATATTTAATAATCCTTGACTTTCCCTAGCTTTTGTTGAGATTATTGTAGAAACAAAAAGTATTAATCCTAAAAGGATTCCTGATCTTGCACCCTCAATTATTCCGATTAATATCGATAATAACAATGGAATAAAACACATTGCTTTAATCGCAAATTTTTCTCTTGCTTTACATATAAGAACTCCAGCAATAATATTTGACGGATAGTTAAAATACAAAGGATAGGTTACATATATAGGATAATCTAAAGCTTCATTATATCTATCAATAGATATAAGATTAGGAATTAATAAAAGATTATTAACGTTTAATGGTAACGAATAACTTGAGCTTGTAAAAACTAGTAAGTTAATAACACCAAAGAGTGTAATGAATACAAATAATATCAAAGGGTAATGCAAAGCATATCTTTGTTTATTATTAATAAGATTTTTTTTATGGTTATAGCTTTTTTTTAAAGAAATAATAGAAGCTAAGACAGACCCTGAAGAACAAGACATTGAAATTGTAGCTATATACATTAAACCGTAAAAATTAACATAAAATTCAGGCGCAAAAATTAATGGAAATATTATACCAATTAACCAAAAAGTATTAAAAAATGATCCTGGGGAAATCCATGAATTAGTTGCTTTAACAGAAAAAAAAAGCGAAGATAGAATTATTAATATTGGAATAATATTAAGCATTTCATACTATCTCCTTCATTTTATTTATTGAATAAATAATTGTTAAAAAACAATATATCAATGCCGATCCTAGCGATGTTATTACTGTTGCATACAAACCATAAATAGGAACATAGATAATATTTCCTATAAGATTAATGATAAGAGAAATAAATATAAAAATTATCATAACATATGTTTTTTCACTCAATTCAATAAACTTATGTGTGATGAATGACAATTGCCAAACTAATCCTGTCAATAACATTGATGGCACTAAAGTTTTTGCATTATCAGGCAACATTGGTAGTATAATTCTAATTAAATCAAATATTTGATTTTTCATAATTGATAAAACTAGCACTGTAATCGCTATTATAATTAACATAATAAAGACTATGTTAATTATAATTTTTTTTGCTTCTCTTTTTTGGTTTTTGTTCCAAAGATTTGTAATAATTGGGTGAGTAGCCATTGTTATGGGAAAAATCAAAAAAGAAAATGTCCTAATCAATAAATCATTAAGGCTGGAATAAACTCCCAATTGAGATTCATCTAAATACTTTGAAATAAAAAATCTATCTAAATAAGGTAATAACAAGCCAATTATTGACCATATTGAAACAGGAAATCCATAATAAATCCACTTTTTTAAATTTTTAGGAAAGATTTTTGGTTGATAAATAATTTTTTTAAGATTTAATTTTATGTTTTTATAATTAAGGGCTATAATCGTTGAGCTAAAAGAGATAGCAGTTGTTAATAAAAGATATTGATAAGTGATGTCTAAATAAAATGTAAAAAGCAGGGGAATAACGATGGACATTATAGATTGAAAGGATGCTAAAATAAAGACATTATATGATAGCAGTTTTCTTTGATAGAATGTTTTAAAAAATGAAAATAAACCTATTGATGATATGCAATAAATAGACAGTAAAATGTTATTATTATAATTAGATAAAATATTAAAAATTAATAACAATAATAAAGCTATCATCAGTGATAGCAAAATAGGAAATACATACTCATATTTTTTAAAACTTAAAGATGGTTTTGAACCGTATCTTAGCTGTGATTGATTAATCCATCCAAAAGAAAATGAAGCTATTAAGTTAAATTGTGAAATATAAAAACTATATTTACCATATTCATTTATTCCGATAACTCTGGTAAAAAGTGTTAAAAAAATTAATGCAAATATGCCTGGTATAATTTTAGATAAATAATAAAAATAAGCATCTTTAAATATTTTAGTTGAACTATTCATAAAGGAACAGAAATAGTTTTTTAGAATTTAAATAGATTTTCTTTGAAGTATATTAAAAATGAAGATGTAAACAAGCTTATAAAAAGGGTCATTAAAATACTTAGAAATCTTTTCGGGCTCGTAAGTCTCGTTGGAATATTTGGTCCATCAATTTTTTGAACCATATCATCTCTTCCTACTTCATCGATTTTAGCTTTTTCATATTGTGTTTTTAACGTGACATATAAACTATTTTGAAGATCTACCTCTCTTCCCATTTCCTGAAGCTTCATAGAAAGAGACGGGGAAGATGAGAGATTTCGATTATTTTCTCTAAACATTCTCAAATCACTTTCCATTTTTTTCATATCTAAAGACACTTGCTCAAGTCTGTCTTCAATGAAAATTCTTTTATTTCGTACACGATTGGTTTTAAGCTGTCTTTGAATAAGGCTAGATTTCAAAATTAAGTCGTTTGATATATTTGAAGCAAAAACTGGCTCAAAAGCAGATACTTCTATCTTAACAATTGGGGATGCTCTATCTTTTGAAACTTTTATCATGCTTCGCAACTTATCAATTGCGCGATTTCTTTGATTTAATTTGTTAAATTTCAAAAGGTCATTTTCTTTTATCAAGATTTCAATGAGTTTCTTTTCGCCATATTTGTTAGTTAAATATTTTTGATCAAGCATTGATTCAAGCAAATCGCCACTTTTAATAATTTCTGGATATATTTCGTCCCATGGAACTTTTCCACCCATATTTAAAGGAATACTGATGCCAAGCTGGGATGCAAAACCTGAAAAGCTATTTGAAGAACTACCATCTTCTGAAATTGGCAACACTTTTGATTTTGATGTATAAACAGGGTCTGCAAAGAAGAAAACATAACAACTAACTATACATACTGAAAAAAATGGGAATAAAACTAAGAACCTAATGTTGTTATAAATTATTTTTTTAAAATTTATAAATGACTGTTTTTTTTCATGTATTATTTCTGTAGCAGATTGATCATTCAAAGTATACTGATCGATTTGTGTGCTTTGATTTTTTAATAAGATTTCCCTTTCAAATTTTAACATATGCTTGAGCGGAATATCACCTGTTTTGATCCAGCCTGAAAGAGTTTGTGGAGTAACATCAAAATACTTTGCCACCTGGTAATTTCTTCTAAATCCAAAGTGTCTCATTACCTCAATAACAACTTCTTCTGCTGTTTTTGGTTTTAACGGATCTATTGTATGGTCTTTAATTATGAAACTCTTTAGATTTAATTCCAACAAGCATAATATCAAAAAGGCTAGCATTGTTAGACTTTGTGGATCCAACTATCACAATATTACCATTTCTGTTTATATCAATTGACCATCCCCAATCATCTTCATCTTCTGTGCCAATTGGAAGAGAAGACAATATTTGACCATTTTCGTCTATTTTTAATACAAATGCATTTGATTTATTTTTATATGAGTCTTCATTTATACTTGATCCAACAATGTATATTTCATTTTCTTCAGATACTATAGCTCTATATTGATGGTAATGCTTACCTCTTGAATCAAATGTTCTGTTCCAATCTATATTTCCGTTTCTATCAATTTTTGTGATATTAGGCTTATAAACTTCTAAGCTGTGCTCGCTATTCACGCTACTACAAATATAAAAACTGCCATCTAATGTTTCAGTTATACTATATCCAATTTCACTTGATAAGTCATTTCCAAGTAATTCTTTTTCCCAGATTTTATTTCCAAACTTATCTATTCGCAATATAATAATATTTTTTGATCCAGATGTATATCTGTCTCTTGAGCCAACAATCATCATACTACCATCATTTAATTCAACTAAATCATTTCCTCTTTCATGGTTAGGATATTCATTGTTGCCATATGCTTTTAACCAAATGATGTCTCCATTGCTATTTATTTTGAGCAATAATACATCTGTATTACCCGATGATATTCCAGGGCTATTAGAAAATCCAGTTATTGCATAGCCACCTTCGTTTAACTCAACTACAGAAGAGCCAACCTCCCACATTGTTCCACCGTAACTTTTTTCCCATTCTAAATTACCATGGTGATCAGTTTTTATAGCATATACTTGTTGCTCGTCCCCAAATGACCATGTGTATCCGATGAATAAAAAACCACCATCTGATGTAGAAATAACATCTCTCCCCTCTTCATCTCGTGATCCTCCAAACTTTTTATCCCATTTAGAAAAACCAATATTATCTGTTTTTATGGCCCATAAATCTTTCTGACTGCCAATTATAGGCTGTTGAGAACCAGTTAGTATTATACCATTATCAAATTCAGATATATCAAGACTCCAGCCATAGTCATATCCCTCAGTTCCGAATTTCCGATTAAAAATGTCAACTAGATTATTATTCCATAAATAATTTTTTCCTATGTCTTCACATGACGATAAAAAGATTAATAAGTAAAGATTTTTTATAAATTTTATCAATTGTTCTGACTAGTTGAATTTGCAAGTATTGCAATTGTTACAATTGAGGTAACCAATGAACTTATTTGTTGAAACCTATCAGGTTTATTGCTGATATCATCGGCTGATTTTTGATTAATAACAATTTTGCTATTAGGTAATAGAGCCAACCTACTGTTTCTCTTTACTTTTGAAGCTTCACCATAAGGAGCAATTAATACAATATGCTTTTTATCGCTATAAGCTGTTAACCCTCCTGCTAAGTCAATATAATCTTTAATTGTTCTATAATTTTTCCACTCTATCTTGCCAGGATTGTGTACCTCACCTTCTATCGTTATTGTTCCATTAAAAGAATTAGCAACCACCGTGTCACCGTTAACTATAACTAATTCTCCATCAAATGAGCCTATCTTCGCAGTATCTCTAATAACAATTACATTGGCTAGTTCTACAGTTGGCAATAGCCCCCCAGATCTTTTAATTATGGAGTTGACAGTCTCATTTTCACTTACGATAGGGTATAAACCTGGCGAATCAACCATGCCTTTAATATAAACTGTGTTTAGCTTTTTATTTATTTTTTTTTGTTGAATTGTTAAAAAATCAAACGGTAAGAATTCAAATGAACCCCCATCATAATTTTGCAATAAATATGATTCATTTCGAACTTTATCAACTTTTCTAACTAATTCAATGCTTTTAATATCTTCAACATTTAAATCAATTAGACTAAAGATTTTTTCATAAGAAATATCTTTTATCCATGGAATATTAGCAGTTCTTCTACCATCTACTGATATTGATATATATTTTGAAATACTGTAACTCGTAGGAACATGTATACTGTCTGCAATTAAAAGTTTTTGATTAAGATCATTTTCATTTATTAATAGATTTGGACCATTCTTCCTAAATAGAAAAAGTTCAGACTTGGCATCACTATTTTTCCCGCCTCCATATGATAATAAAGATTTAATACTGTCATATTTGATTTCAAAATATCCTGGTATTCTAATTGAACCTGTTAGTGCAACGGTGCTGCCTTTTGATGGTACTATAATTATATCATTATCAGAAAAATTAGAAGCATGAATAAAATTGCTACCTGTTAACAAAGGATATAAATCGATTGAATCAATAACTACTCCATTTCTACTCAACATAATATTTCTTAATGTGCCACTTTCTTTAATACCGCCTGCGTTAATCAAAAGGTTTGTTATGCTAATAGTTGGGCTTACAACATAATTACCAGGAAAATTGACATGACCAGAAACAACGACATTAATATTTTTAACTTTTGATATTGATAGACTAATGAAAGATCTTGGCGAAGTTGATCGTAAGGTTGCATAAACACTTGAAAATCTATCATAAATATACTGCTTAGCATCAGAAATTGATTTACCTCCCAAATATAGTAGACCGACATTTTTTACAAATATTGTTCCATCTCTTTGTATTAACAATTTTTCATTGTGTTCTACTTGGCCCCAAACAGTTATAATTACTTCATCACCATAACCTAAAATATAATCATCAGTTAATTTCAAATTGTCAATATATTCAATAGAATCTCTTTTTTGAAAAAAATCATAACCAAAATCTGATAATGGTGGAATACTATCACTAATATTAATTAAGTCGTTTAAATTTGATATTTCATTTTGAATGACATTCATTTTTTCTTTGTAATATTTAGTTATGTCACCAGGATTAACTAATAACCTGACAGGTCCGTCTTCTAAGTCTTTTTCAGAATCAATGCCTTTTTTGACAACTTCATTAGCTTCTTGATCAACTTTTATCTTGTTGTATGTTTCCATAAATTTTTTCAATTCTTCAGATGTTTGTGCATTTATAATTGAATAAAATACTGTAAAGACGATTAAAATTTTAAAATTCATTATCTATTTTTTTTAATTTATATCAAACATTATACAAACAAAATATAAAGATTTATTCCTAATAATTTTAAACATTTATTTATTCATTTTACCGGAATTAATTATAAAAAAATTCTAATTAAAAGAAAAAAATTCAAATTAAAATTTAATTATTTTTGAAACTTTTAATTTTAAAGTACTTGTTTTTCTATTATTTGCCAATATTCCATTATCCTCATTAATTGGATTATTATTAGAATCGACATAAAAATAATCTGGGAATCCCAAGAAAGCTTCAAGTTGATTTTCATAATATACGGTAAACCAAAATCCACTGTGAAACAACTGTATTGTGCTTATTGATTCAAGCTTTACTTCTGCTGGTCTGTGTGAAACAATCCCATGTCTTTCATAGTTTAGTCCTTGATATAATATTATATTTTTTGTTCTTATCCCTGCATAAACATATATATCATCTGAGTCAGAACCTGAATGAGCTGACCATCTCCTCCCTTTGTAAGAACTATAATTATATTGTTTTCTATCATACCATGTACCTGGACCTGCTAATCTAAATCTAGACGAATAGGTTATCATTAGATTTGTCCACTCAAATCCCCATATTGGGGTTATTTTCTTTTTTAAATCACCATAATCTCTCAATCCAATTATAGATGCCATACTGTGGTCAGGTTGTGATAAAAAATCTGCGAAATACATTCTATTATCATTAAATCCTAACTCTAAATATGCTTTTATATTTTTTTCTGGATAAATTATTGCAAAATAACCTGATAATGTTTGATCCCATAGATCATGGCCTGCAACTGTATATTCTTGTCCTATTAAATCACTTGTGAATAGACCTTCAAAAATTATTTTCTGAGCATCGCTTTTACTCCATACATAATTAGAAATATTTTTCCCACCAGTTATATAATTTCTACTAAATCCAATTGACCAAATCGCAGATCCATGCCATGCTAGACTAGCATTCAATGACGTTAAATAGTGAGCTTTGGACCCTTCTTCATTATTTAATTGAGAAAATGAATACAATATCTGCAGACCTAATTTTCCAAATTTTATTTCATTTAAATTGCCTGCTAAAAATGAAGGTATAGGATAGGTATTGTTAGACATTTGTAATGAACTATGCAAACCTGGACCCCACCATTTGTTACCATTATGATAGCCAACTCCTATATTTTTGTATTTAAGAAATAAAAGAAAATTTCTAATTGTTGAATAATAATTGTTTGCAGTATTATATGATAAGCCATCGTTTAATACAGAAAAAATACCATTTCTAGCTATTTTTGAGGTATTATAATTATTGTTCGATATAAAGTATGGTTCAATTAAAAGTGATATATATCTACTATTTAATGCAAGTTGAATTGAATTGAAAGTATTTAATCCCTTTGAAAAATATCTTACATCCATATTCTCTTGATTTGTTGCATTGTTATTAAAGTAGGATTCAGAATTTATTTTAATTGATAAGGCTGTGGTGTCTGTGTTAAAAAAAATAGGCCTAAACATATTCGTTTCCATTTTTAATAAATTGTCAAATTGATGGCTTTCTATTTTGATAAGATTGTCGTTTTCAGCAGGTATAAAAGTTTGGCAAAGTAAAAAACTCTCTAAACAAAAGAAAATTGGTAAGAAATTTTTAAATAGCATTATAATTTTTTATGATAAAAAAACCTTCTAAGTATGAAGCTTATACTAATCCAAATACTTAAAACTGCTATTACCAACCAAATATTAATTGCAATACCAATAAAGTTTATAATCAAGGAACCCAAACCAATTAAAAATATGATAATATCTAGAGCAGAATTATTTTTAATGGCAGTGCCTCTTCTTCTTTGTAGGGTAAAAATGAAAATTGATACAAGTATGAATACTGATAATGTCTTACTTATTATACTTAATTCAGTTAACCACCCAATCTCTAAGATTAAAATACAAACAAAACATTTAAGAAGAGAAAATTTTATGTTTAGATTTTTTTTGCTTAAAAATAAATATGATAATAAAAGTGTAATAGCAATAATATGCTGATAGTTCAATTTGTTAAAATTTTGGAAAAAAATTATAAATATTAAGGAAATTGAAAGAACCAAAAGTAAAATAGTTTTTTCTTTATTTATTTTTTCTGAATCTTTGATTGGTTTATTCCACGTATATAAAGGTTTAACAATCAATGATATTCTATTAATATAAGTAGGAGCGGGCGGAAGAAGAATAAAGGTAAAAATAAATGCGAGATGAAAAATTAAAAATTCGTTATAGGCAAAATAAGAATAAAAAGAAGCAAACATGGATGATACTAATGTTATAAAAAATATTATTGATAATGTGGCGATATAACTACCGCTATTTTGCAAAACTAAATGGTGAAAATGAATAGTATCGGCATTCATTGGATTTTTACCTGATAAGATTCTAGTTAGAAAAACTCTTGATGTATCAGCAATTAAAAATGATGAAATAATTAAAAATGGAGTAATGTTCAAAGAATTAGATTCAACAACATCTAAATCCATATATAATAATGGAAGTACAGCTAAAAAATAACCTAAAAATAAACTACCAGAATCACCCATAAATATTTTTGCAGGCCTTTGATTCAAGATAAGAAAAGAAGATAAAATTAATATGAGGTATAAACAAATAAACAGAAAACTATTTTCAGAAACAAAAAATGATGAAAGCAAAATCAGGATCATAAAACCACCTGCTAAGCCATCAACTCCATCAATTAAATTTACAGAATTAAAAATACCAATAAACCAAATTAAAAAAATCGTAAATAATAAAGGTTTATTTATTTCAATTACATAGTTATAGAACGTGATTGATGTAAAATCACCCCAAAAAACTGATGCTATATATATTGATAAGAATATCTGAACTATTAATTTTATAAACCAAGGAATGTCAAAATTATCGTCAAACATTCCTAATGAAATAGCTACAAATCCACCCGCCAAAAACCAGGATGGCGCTAAATTAAGCTGCCAACAGATAATCAATAATAAAGGTCCAAAAACAATACCACCTAATTGAGGGATTGAACGGTTATGCTTTTTTCTCGAGTTGGGTCTATCCAAGGCAAATCTATTGCCAAGTAAATAATAAGCAATCCAATTGATTAAAAACGATAAAACAAAAACAAGTATTGGTGATAAAGTCAAATAATCTTAAAAATGTATTTACTAATTGATTAAGAACATAATAAAATAATTATAATTCTAATAAACTATTTAACTTTTTGTTAGAGCGAATCTAAAATGAGACTTTAAATGCCAAAATAAATGAATTAAATTTTTATGACTTTTTCGCTGCCCATAATGGATAGCAGAAGTTTTAGTATTTAAAATTACTTTAAATCCTAATTTTTTAATTCTTTTACAAATATCAACATCTTCGTAATACATATAATATTTCTCATCAAAACCATTACACTCTTTAAAAACTTCTCTTTTAAATAACATTACTGCCCCACTTATCCAATCAACACTAATAAATGGGCTACGATTATCATATTTTACAATATCTTTCTGACTAAAATAATTATATAGCGGGGTTAAAAAACTAGGAAAGCTCCTCGCGTTTTTTTGAATAGTTAAATCAGGGTTTAAAACTATTGGTGATACAACTCCAGCTTGACTTTCAATTAACGATTCTATCAAAATTCTCGAGCTCATCTTTTTTATCCTTGTATCAGGATTTAAAACTAAAAAATAATTGTATTTTGATCTTAAGAAAGAATAATTATGATTTCTACCGAACCCCTTTGGTTTTTTATTATTAATCAAATGAAATACTTTATTATCGAACTTAAAATCAATAGGAATAGATGGTTTGTTATTTACTACAAAAACCTCATATTCGATATCTAAGAAATTTTGAATATCTTCTAACAATTTTTCAACATATCCTACATGTCCATGAGTAACAATTGAAATAGATAAATTCAATTTCTTAATCAATTTTTTTGAAATCTCCATAAATGCAGTATATTCTCAAAAATTTAGAAACATAACTAAAAGAAATTGGAAGCTTTAGAATTTTTATTTTTTTAAATCCAAACTTTTCAATGAAATTTATTAAACTTGATTCATCATAAAATATTTTATGATTAGAATCGGCATGAAATCCTTTTTTGCCTGGAACGCCAACTATAAATCTTCCTTCATTTTTTAAGACTCTATTAATTTTAATTATTAATTCGTTAGGTTCCAGAATATGCTCTAAAACATTATCCATTATAGCGCTATCAAAGTAATTATCTTTAAAAACTAACTTATCACCTTTAAGTAAATGAACATTTAATAAAAAATTTTTGCAATATTCAACTAATCTTTTATTTATGTCAAATCCAATGGTATTTTCTCTATATTTTAAAAGATTTTCTAAGCCACAACCCAAATCAATTGCTTTACCATCTAGAAAATAATTAATTGTGGAATATAAATAGTTTTTTCTATAAAGATTGCTAAATATTGATTTTATCTTTAGATAATGATAGTAATCATCGTGATTCATCGTAATGTCTTTATTTTGCATTTTTTAAAATCAGTCTTTCTATCTTGTTAAGATTTGTATTTTTTCTTAAGGTTTTAGGATATTCGATACAGGGATCACTTAAAAAAGATTTGGAATTAATCATACTTTTTAAAAGTGTTTCCAAATCATGATCAGTATTGAAAAAGTATGAATGTTTTTCATTTATAACTTCTTCAATTCCTGATGTTTTTCTTACAATTACTTTCTTTCCAAGAAATATTGATTCCATAACAAATCTTGATATACCTTCAGAGAATGATGGTAAAATAGTATAATGACAATCTAATATATATTCAGCTGTATTCTTGACATAACCTTTAATTTTTATATTATTTGATAAATTATTTTGTTTTACATAGTTATTCAATTTTTCTTTGAGAATGCCTTCTCCTAAAACAACAAGCTGTATTTTATAACCGCTTTTTTTCAAGTTATTAATTACTTTAATTAAATTATATATTCCTTTTCTTTTTGACAAATGACCAGCAAATAAGATTTTTAGTATTTTGTTATCAGCTTTAACATCACTTTTTGATAAAAAATTTTCATGAAAAAAATTTCTTATAACTATTAACTGTTTTTTTTTGTTAAAAAGCAATCTTCGTGCATTTTGCTTTGTAAGGACTAAAACTTTGTCAAATGATTTTAAAGATATGCAATGTACAAGATACAACAAAATTCCTACTAAAAATCCTTTATCAAAAGTATAGTTTTTTAGTATGTCTGACCTAATCAATGAGATCTTTCTTTTTTTTATAAAAGAACAAATAAAATCACCTTGAACAAGGCTTGAGATATATATATCAGCGTCAATTTCCTTGATTTTATTTAGCTTTTCAAAATAAAATTTATTTTTTAAGCCAATAAATGAAATGTCTTTGATTTTAATATTATTGCTATCGTTTAAACCAATTATACAGACATTGTATTTTGTGCTTAAATGTTTAATTATAAGTAAAATGCCTTCTACTGGACTTGTCTTTTTACTAAATGAAGGCAATACAAAACAAATCTTCACCATTGTAAAGACTCTGGTTTAACTAAAAAATGGTATGGCTCTATTCTTTCCATTATACCATAATTAACATAGGATAAACTCAAGCATAACAAAACAAAACTCAAAATAATAATTTTCTTTTCTCTAAAAAAATAAATTAATGTTGATAATAATATAGGCTCTACGCTATAAAAATGACCTGCTATTCTAAATGAAAAAATTGCATAATCATTAAATGATATTTGAAAAAAAGTGCTTAACAAATAAACATTCAGCAACAAAAAATATTTATTATTGTAAGCAACATAGTTTTTGTTATAAAAGTAGATTAAAAAGAAGGATGTTAATATTTGTTGTAATGTTTTAGGATGAAGTAATGATGCAGAATAATTATGGGAATCCCAATTTAGATATAAATTTACAATTGATGGTAGAAGTCTGATTGAATCAAGAACATAAAATATTTTACCTACTATATCTAAATAATTAATTAAAAATGCTGAAGACAGAATCATAAATAAAGAGCTTGGTTTGAATTGTCTATTTAAAAAATAAATTACTATTGATAGAACTGATACATAATGAATAGTAGTTGAAATTAAATAAATAAGAAAAAACATTTTTTTATTATCTTTTTGGAGAAAATAAATCATTGGTAATACTAAGACACTGGCTAAACCAGCTCTAATAGGTATCCATTCATGAAAAATTATTTCATGTGAAAGATAAAATAAGAATGCTATCAGATAATAATTTGTATATCTTGAAAAAAAATACAATCTTAACCCAATGCTTAAAAAAGCAAATGTAAATAATAAACTCTGTGAATTAAAGCCTGCTGTTTTTAATAAAGATCCGATAAAAGCAAAAACAATACCATTTGACAAAGCTATATACATGTCATTAAAAAAATTATCTAATGTGGGTATTAAAGCAAAGACTCTAGAATATTCATCCTCATTTCCTCTAAGTCCGATCATTAAAATGAAAAATATTCCGATTAAATAATAAATTATTTTTTTTTCTTTTAATTCTCTGCCTAGAGAAAGAATCAAAACAAAAAAACTTACTATGATGTTTATATAAAAATAAGTCAAATTTGATTCTATGATTCAATTATTAACTGAGCTCTTTTAGCCCAAGTATATTTTGATAGAAAATCTCTTTTTGCTTGATTCCCAATCTTCAATCTTAATGCTTTGTCTTTCTTCAGCCTATGTATAGCTTCTGACCATTCAATTATATTGCCTGGCTCTACTAGAAAAGCATTTTTTTCATTTACTAACACTTCTCTTAAAACAAGTAAGTTTGAAGAAATGATAGGTTTGCCACTTGACATATATTCAAAAATCTTTAAAGGAGACATCCATTTAACGGTATTCAGGTTGTTTTGTAAAAAGACCTTTTCTTGATATGGTGCTAACAAAATATCAAATTGATTAATCAAAGGAGGAATGAATTTATTTTCAAAATAGCCATGAAAGAATATATTGTTATTCTTTGTCTTTGACTTCCAATAATTAATATCACTTTCGTTACCACCGACAATATGAAAAGATATATCTCTTATTTCATTTGATAAATTAATGATTGTGTTAATTCCTCTTCCTTTATACAAATGTCCAATGTATCCACAATTAATTTTATTGTTTTTAAAATTTATAATTTGACTTTCTATATCTTTAATTTTCATTGGATCTGCACCATCATGGGCAACTATGACATTACAATGATCAATATTAGGGCATGATTTTGAATAAATTTTTTTTAATTCGTTCGATATTAATACAATCTTTGTAAGCTTTTTTTTCAACATGTAATTTATTAGATATCTATAAAAACCAGTTGGAGGAGAATGATCTTCAAAAATAATTTTATTTTTTTTAAACAATAGACATACTAATAAACTAAATCGGTTTCTAGTAAAAATTATCTGAGGTTTAATTTTTATTATTTGAAAAAAAGAAAAAAAAGAAAAAAATAAACTGCTTAAAATTCTAATATTTAAAAAATTAAATTTCTTTATTTTAAAAGTTTTATTGACTCCGTAATAACTAAAATCAGACTCACTATTTTTTTTCCCCCTAGTTAATAGAGTTACATCATTATTACTTGACAGAGCATTACACATTTTCATCACATGGACAGAGTTGGCTGCTCTTGATGGAATATAAGATGGTGCGATATAGATAATTCTCAAATTAAGTAAATATTTTCTTTAGAAAGCCTTTAAAAAAATATTCACCTATCCAACTTCCAAGATTTTCATTTTTTTTGTAAGTCAGCTTTTTTTCATTTATTTTTTCTTTCCACAATTTCGGATTTCTGGATCCAATATAAAATAAATAAATACCTGAATTGGTGTCAGTATTGGCGTCGCTAAACAAAACTTCTAAACCGTTTTCTTGAAAAAGCCTATCCATTGCTGATGGCGAAAATCTCCAAAAATCTTGAAAAGAATCTAGTTCGTGCCATTTTTGAGCAAATGGAACAACTATAATTACTATATCTCTTGATAAATTGCATATGTTTTTAAAAGCCATTTGGAAATTATAGACATGCTCAAGGGTTGTATGATTAAAACATAGGTCATATTTACCAAAGTCTTTTCTTTCAAGCTCAACCTCTAAATCTAGAAAAATTTCATTTTCTAAATTAGATTGGCCTCTGTCACCCTTAAAATTTGATATAAAATAAGAATCAGCATTTGAAAAATAATCTTTATAGAAGCTTCCCTGCTTATCCTTATCTTCCCAACCAGAAATATTTATAATCTTTCCTTTGAATAATGGAGCAAATTCTCTGAGAATTTTATTTGACCATATTCTTGGTAATCTAAATTTTCTATCAATCATAAACATTTACCACGTATTGCTTTCTTTTTAAGCCTTCGTTAGGTGAATCAACACAAACTTTATTTCCTTGAAAATTCCATCTTGGGTGTAAATCGCATCTAAATTCGCCATAATATTCTTTCGGGTTGTAAAAAGATATTACCTTATTATATTTCTTAGATTTTTCATTATATCTAAACAAATCCTGTTGTCTTAAAAAATTAGGATATGTATCACAAATAAGTTTTCCTGAATTTGAAAAAGATGGATGACCGTCTTCTTTCATAATATTTTTTCCAAATTCTATAATTCTTCCATTAGGCTCATCTTGATAAACAAAATAAGCTTTTTTACCTTGTGAATTCAATGCGAAGGATAAAATTTCAGTACTTGTTTTCCAGGCATAATGCGATGACATCCCTTCATTATTCAAAATATGGATATTGCATCCTTTCAAATCGCTTGTAATAAGTCTAGTAAATCTTTCATTGCCCAAAACCCAGATATGTAAAAATAGAAACCTTTTTCCATTTGGACTAAAGCACGGGTGATTAAAGTAATGAATAGCGCCTTTCATGGACTCTTTTGGCTTTATTTTAGTTACGTCAAAAATAGAAAATAGCATTCTAGTATTTCCTGAATTCATATCAATAATTTTAATTCCGTCGTCTTTTGGCGAATAATCATTTTTATCTTTAAATTCAAAATTCACATAGCCGTATCCTGGTCTGTAATAGCCCAATCTTGAAAAATTAAGTGTTATGGCATTCTTAGAATCTTCTGAAAGACAATATACTGGCTCATTGTAGATTTTTATTATTTTTTTGTCATAAATATTCTGAACAATTGATGAGAATTTGTTTTCAATCATTTTATTATATATTATGTGTGAATTTTTTTTAAAAAGTTTAAACCATTGCAGTCTGCAACCTTGCTGCCAATTCCATGTATTTGTTTCACCTAATTCAATAAAAGTATTTTTTTTATCTAATCTATAATATCCAATTTTTAATATATCATCGCTTTTAGGTGGCCTATTGTCAATTTCGGTTTTTTGTGACAATAAAATCTTTCCATCTTCACTAAACGGACTGATATCATAGTAACCAAAAAAAACATGTGAATTTTTATCGCTGAAACATAATGTATTTTCATTAATGAATGATCCATTTTTATTCTTAAAGATAATTCTAAGCAAGTAATCGTTTAAAAAAAATCTTAGAATTTTCCTTACGATTTTCTTTAACATAAGAGTTATTTTAAAATCAATAATTATTCGAAATTTTTACCATCTCTTAAAAACATTTGGACAGTTTCTTTTGTATATGGATGAACAATCATACCCTCAATAAATTTAGGTGTGCATGTAACAATGTGAGCGCCAGAATGAAGCCACTCCACAACGTTAATAACTTCTCTAGTAGAGCCTACAATAATCTTTGATTTTAAATTAAAATCATCTAATAAAAATCTTAATTTACTAATCTCCTCTCTAGAATCGTAACCCATATTATTTACTCTACCGCCAAAAATTGAGACATATGAAGCACCGGCCATTGCAGCTAGCAGACATTGTTGAGCACTCATCATTGCTGTTACATTTATTCTAACATCTCTTTTCTGTTCAAGTTCATTAATTACTTTTAAATTATCAAGTTCTCCATTAGGTCCATGAATTGTAATTTTTACATTAATGTTTTCTGCCCATTTTGAAAACTCTACTGCTTGATCAAGCATTCTTTCAGTCTCATTTGAAGTTACCTCAACAGACAGAGGCAAAGGATAGATTAATTCAGCGATTTCTATAGATCTATCTTTAACACCCTTCATCCCTCCTGTAACCCCATCTTTGACTAAAATTGTAGGATTGGTTGTAACGCCTCTTATTATACCCATCTCATTATATTTTTTTATTTCATCCATTTTTCCAGTATCTAAAAATATTGCCATTCTATTCTCCTTATTCTTTTAACTCTTGAATTAAATTATTTGTAGCTTCGATTTCCATTTGTAATCTTGACTCTGACGTTAGTGTTGCAATGTGTGGAGTTAAAACTACATTATCATATGATAATAAGGGGCCTTTGTAAGGTTCGTTTGGAAAAACGTCTAAAGCAATGCCGCCTATTATTTTAGAATTTAAGCCATAAATCATCGCATCTTCATTAATTAAGTTACCCCTTGCTGTATTTATTAAAAAAACTCCTTTTTTCATCAACATGACTTCATCTTTGCCTATAATTGATGTATTGTCATTTGATGCTGATGCATGTATTGATAATACATCTGAATCGGAAACTAATTCTTCAAATTTTTTATAATTAATATTATTTTTATTGCTCCATTTCAAATCAGGAATTATATCATATGCAGATACTTTTGCACCAAAAAAATTAAGATATTTACAAACTTTTTTTCCAATTCTACCAGTTCCAATTATACCGATCCTTTTACCGTATAGCAAATTGCCAGCAATTTTTTCCCATCTGTTTTCCCTCATATAAATAGTTTGGATTGTTATTCTTTTCAGCAAATCCAAGATCATTGATATTGTGAGCTCAACAACTGGCCTAACTATAACATTTGGCGTATTGTGAATGACAATACTTCTTTCTTTGGCATAATTTAGATCTATATTGTCCAAACCTACTCCAGCTCTTGAAATACATTTTAAACTGCCTAATTTCTTTAAAACTTTATAATCATAAGGCTCTACACCCGCTACGATTCCTGTCGCATTTTTACATAGTTCAATTACTTCTTCCTGCCTTAATCTTCTACCAAATGGATTTATCTGGTAGCTAATATTGCTTTTATTTAATATTTCTAACGGTTCTTTGCCAAATTCACCAAAAGTAGATAACGCAATAAATATATTTTTTTTCATTTTAATTTAAAATTTTAGCCAATACTTCTCTTTGGACATTATCATTCGACAAGATTTTTCTAACCAGTTTTTCTTCACGGGGTTCATTTATACCAGGATACCCATTAATTAAGTTTATAGATAATAAGTCTTCTCCATTTTCAATAATTCTCATTTGATCAATTGATTCAAAAGTTTCAATTGGACTTCTTGGCAGATCTGAAAAAATCTTGAGAAATTCTTTTCTGTAAACAATTAAACCAAGTATTTTTTTTATGTGATTGTGACCTTTTTTTAAGTTTAAATATGAAAAATTGCGAGAACAATATAGAATTTTATTTTCTTTAGCGAGAATGCATTTTACAATAGAATTATCACTTAATTCATCATAAGAAATAATTGGAGCAATCGCATTCCAAAAGGGAGCTTCTGGGTTTTCTTTTATAGATTTTGCAATTACGTCTAAATCCTGAGGTAAAACTAAAATCTCATCACCTTGAACATTTACAACATGAGTACAATCTATATTGCTTACAGCTTCAGCCAACCGATCGCTAGCCATTTCATGCTTGGGCGATGTCATGCATACATTCCCCCCAAAACTTTTTACAGTATCAAAAATTTCTTTATCACAAGTAGCAACAATAACATCTTGGAAATGTGAACAAAGAATTGCTCTTCTTCTTACATGTTCAATCATGGGTATACCATTTATTTCTAATAAGGGTTTGCCAGGATATCTTGTTGAACCCATACGAGCAGGTATGATAGCGACAATACTAATTTGATTCATTGAGGTAGAACTCCACAATCAACATTAATACATTGACCAGTAATAGCTGATGATGTACTTGATGATAGAAAAAAACAAACGTCAGCTACTTCTGAAGACATTGGCAATCTTTTTAAAGCGGCATTTTGATTCGCGAAATCATTCAAAAAAGTGTTTGTAATCTGATTTTTAGAAGGGGAATCTTTGCTTTCAAGCGCTTCTATTAAAGATTCTGTTTCTACATAAACAGGACATACAGCATTCACCCTTATTCCTTTAGGTCCTAGTTCTTTTGACAAAGACTGTGTAATTCCATTAAGAGCAAATTTTGAAGCACAGTATAAGGAGTTATTTGCGCTACCTCTTTTTCCAGCAAGGCTTGATAGATTTATTATTGATGATCCAGATTTCATTTCTAAAGCAGCAACTTTACAACCCCATAAAGCTCCTTTCAGATTTGTATCAATCATCTCTGAAAACTCTTTTTCATTTATTTCAGAAATAGGCATCCATTTTGAAAATCCTGCACAATTTATGTAACTTTTAATCCTATCACTATTTTTTAATGCAGTATCAATTAATATCCTATGATCTTTTTCATGTTTAACATTAATTTTCCTAAAAAAAAGGTTGTTTATTTTTTTCTTAGCAATCCCATCTTTATTTCTTGATCCAATTATTACAACATAGCCTTCTTCCAAAAATTTTAATGCTATATCTGCTCCAATCCCTTTTGTTCCACCTGTAATTATTATACTTTCCATTTTCAGATTGTCATTGAAGAGAATCCACCATCAACAGCAATTTCAGCTCCTGTAACAAACGAAGAAGCATTTTCAGATGATAGCCATAAAACTGCACCTACTAATTCCTTAGGATGTCCATATCTTCCCATAGGTGTATGATTGAGAATTGCATTTTCTCTTTTCTTAGTTATGAAATTTTTTTTGCTCCACTCAGTGGGAAAAAATCCTGGCCTAAGGGCATTTACTCGAACACCATGGACAGCCCACTCTCTTGCTAAATTTTGAGTTAAATTTTTTATACCAGACTTTGCTACTGAATAAGCAAAAGCTTTTGATAATGGCGGTCCTGCAGATGCAGAACTAATGTTTATTACAGAACCTTTTTGCTGGCTAATCATATGCCTTCCAAAAACCTGGCAGCTAAAGAGAGTTCCTTTCAAATGTGTTGCTAATATACTATCCCATTCTTCTTCTTTTATTTCAAAAAATTTTGTTGGAGCATTAATTCCTGCTCCATTAATTAAGATATCGATTTTACCAAATTGGTCTAACACCAAATCACATGCATTAATGAAATCTGACTTTTTAGTAACATCTATTTCGATAGCAATGGATTTTCCACCGTTATTAATTATATCAGAACAAACTAAATTTGCTTTTGATTTATTCTTGTCTAAAATAACAACACTAGATCCAGACTTGTGCAACGCCATAGCCATCTCGCTGCATAAATAACCTGAAGCGCCAGTTATTATTGAAACTGTATTTTTTAAATTGAAAAGTTTTGATAAATAAGACATTTAATCTTTATATAATCTTGATAATCTATGCTTATGTGGATTAAATTTTCTCTTAAATGGCGGTTTACTTATTGGCCTAAACATTATCCAAGGACATATTTCATCAAAAACTATCTCATCATTTTTTTCCCATGGATAATTATCAAAAATAAGATGGTTTCCACTTTTAAATTTTTTATCTACCCTATTACAACAATAAAATAACGGATTTTTTGAGCTGTTTCTCATTATCTTAAAATAATTTTGTATAATATCCATAGTCATTTCTTGCATTGAGCAAATGTTAATATATAGTCCTACTGGCATGTTATTCAATAAACTAGCATTTTGGGATTCCAGAAAAAATATAGAATTGTTATTAGGGTTAGGCAAATCCTTTTTGTTTTCTATTAATTCACAATTTTGATGTTCAAATTTACTAAAATTTTGCTGACATCCATGTACATCAAATAAAAGCATTTTACTTAGATTAACGCAAAAGATACCATTTTTTGGAAAGAGTTTTTTTGTCAACGACGTGATAAATCCATATCCGTCTCCAATGACACAAACGAATTCATTCTCAGGAATTAAATCCGTTCTATATATTTTATCAAAGCAAAGAAGTTGTTTCATCTGATCGTAGCCAAACAAGATTTTTCTTTCATCCATTAATTCCCTCGCAATAGTATACAGTTTTTTATTAACTAAATATTTTTTTCTCAGTTTAGAAATATTGGGATAGCAAATTAAATAATCAAGATAATTGACGAAATTTTTTCTTTTTTGTGAGCCTAGCTGAAAGTGCTCATTTGTTAATTCTAAATTATTTCCGTTGTAATTAATTATTTCTTCTGATAGTAAGCCTTTCCTTTTCCAATAACTTGAAGCATCTGATAGCCCATTACCTTCAATATAATATTTACAATACAAATATTTTATGATATCTAAATATTTATTATTTTTCATTTATCTAATCATTATAAATTTTATCAAAGAACTCAAAATAGTTTTTCAAAACTATTTTACTAGAAACAGGGTTATTTTTGTTTGTTTTTATACCAATGAATTTCACATTTGCTTTTTCAGCAGAAATTTGATCAGAGATACTGTCCCCAAAAAAAACAGTTTCATTGCTATTTATTTTTTCATTAAAAATAATCTTATTTAATACATTTGATTTATCAATTGGTGCTCCATAAATGCCATTAAAATATTTATCTAAATTTGTTTTTATTACAATTTCATTGAGCTCAGCTTGGGGTGTTGCTGAAAGCAAATATAATGGAACTTTATTTTTAAAATAATTAAGAAAATAAATAACTCCTTCAACCTGAGGACATTCAATTATTTTTTTTTTCGTTAGCAAAGAAAATCGTTTAACTAATTGATTTATAAGAGTTCGGTCTGCTCCTCTTTTTAAGATTTTTTCTACAAAATAAGTGAATTTTTCTTTTCTATCTATATTATCCTTTTTTTTTATGCCAACTTATCATTTTATCTTTATACAAAGGCCAATCGTTAAGAATAGATTCAAATGCTTCATCTTTTATATCATTAGATTTAACTATTGTGCCGTCATAGTCCATTGCAATGACTTTTATAGAATTAGAATTGATCAAAACTAATTTATGATTTTTTTTATTTTCTTAGCCCAACTTGAAAGTATAAATACATCGGAAGAGAGAACAATAAAATCATATCCAAGATTGAACGAATTTTGAATGCTTTGCGTTGTAGGGTCAACATCTTGTGTTCCGCAAGATTTTCCATAAATCTTACAAGATTCAATTACTTTGCTTGCAGCTTTTTCTACCAATTCATGACCGATTTGTCCAGGTATGCCCAATGAGCCAGAAATATCATATGGACCAATCATTACAGCGTCAATTTCTTCAAAAGCTAAAATATCATCAATATTATTTACCGCATCAATGGATTCAATTTGAATCACAATTATTGATCTTCTATTCCAGTTTGATATATAATGGTTAAAGTTATGTCCATACTCTTGCGCTTTAGCTATCCCATAGCCTCTCTTTCCCATAGGGGGATATTTAATCCATTCTATAATTTTTTCTACCTGCTTGGGCAATTCTACATTAGGAACAATAATTCCATCTGCTCCCGAATCTAATATTCGCCTAATCATTTCACTATTATGTGATGCAACTCTTGGTAAGCAAGAGATATTTAAAGCATGACATGTAGAAATTATTCTTTGGCATTGTTCCTGGCTAATTGTGCTATGCTCAAGGTCAATACCGTGAAAACTTACCCCACTTTTAATAAGCATATCAGAAATTTGATGATGGCCTATAGAAGTCCAACTTCCAAAAATTTTTTCCTTATTTTTAAAACTAGTTTTTAAATCTTTAGGCATTGTATAAACCTACTCAGCATCCAAGGATTCCCACTTATTTGACATGGCCATAATTCTTGGATCTGTTACAAGCATATGCCAAACTACTGCTTGCCATGATTCTGCATGAGGTGTAATAGTATCTTGGCTAATAGTAGGTATGATAACGCAAGCATCAGCCATTTGTGCAGTATAACCACCATCTCTGCCAGTAACTCCTAATATTTTTGAGCCTATTTTTTTGGCATAATCAAGCGCATGAATAAGATTTACACTTACATTTTTTTCTTTGCTTCCTCCGCCAACACTAAAAACAAACACCGCATCTTTTTCGTTTAAATGACTGCATTTAAGCCAAGGCGCATAAACTGTATCCCAACCTTCATCGTTTGTTCTTGCTGTTAACTCAGCAACATTATCATTTGGAGTATAACACTCAATACCACCTATTTTTCTAAAATCATTTACTGCATGAGTACAATTTGCAGCACTTCCTCCAACACCTATGAAGAACAAACGTCCTTCATTTTTTTTGACATTATGGATGGTCTCGACCATTTTCTCCACTAAGTTCAAATCTATCGTCCTAGCAATAGTTTGAACTTCCTCAAAATATCTTTTTGCGTAATCCACTTTTATCTCCTAAAATTTATTTTTTTCTTAAAACTATTCTTCCGAAAGTTCCCAAACGATTCATTTGGATAAATTCAAGCAATGATTTATCAAAATTTTGACCTTGTCTTACTTTTAATATATAATCTATGAACGAGAAATCATGTGATTTATTTAACTTTTCTTTAACATTTGAAACATCTAGAACTCCTGGTGTACTAAACTCTAAAATATCAAAAGATCCATCTATTTCAATCAATTTTACAATACCCTCATAGCTAAAAATATTCATTTTTTCAGGCGGAATAAACACCTCTGAAGCTTCTTTGAGAATTTTTATTTCGAAACCACTTGATAGGTGTGTTGTGATAAAACATAATCCA
>MDTG01169627.1_pt1 | contig 24246 bp, 26 predicted proteins | sample 811421 | NCBI WGS metagenome assembly MDTG01 (sample SAMN05326645, study PRJNA326480) | marine metagenome | isolation source: seawater | place: Pacific Ocean: South East | collected 2011
CGCGAAATTGATAAAAAGCTGGTCGATGCCTATTTGGCACGCCGCGCGCTCGATTATCTGGTCGGTTTTAACCTGTCGCCTGTTTTGTGGCGCAAATTGCCGGGCTCGCGTTCTGCCGGTCGCGTACAATCGGTGGCGCTTCGCTTGATTTGCCAACGCGAATTGGAAATTGAAGCGTTTATCCCTCGCGAATATTGGTCGGTCGATGCGGAATTCAAAACAGCCAATGGCGACACGCTGCCGACCCGGCTGGTGCGCCACAAAGGCGAGAAACTTGAAAAATTTACCCTTGCTATTGAGGATATCGCGCGCGAAGCGGAAACCGCAATTGCCAGCACGGAATTTTCAATCGACAAGATTGAGAGCAAGCCGGGGCAAAGAAAACCCGCCGCGCCGTTTACCACCTCAACTCTGCAACAAGAAGCCAGCCGCAAGCTAGGCTTTAACGCCAAACGCACCATGCAAGTGGCGCAATTGCTTTATCAAGGTGTCACCATTGACGGCGAGGAAACCGGCCTTATCACCTATATGCGGACCGACGGTACGCAAATTGCGCCGGAAGCGGTAACCGAGACGCGCGAGGTGATTGTTGAAGATTTCGGCAATGAATATTTGCCCGATGCGCCGCGCGTCTATGAAACCAAAGCGGCCAACGCACAAGAGGCGCATGAGGCCATTCGCCCAACATCGCTGGCCCGTCGCCCCGACCAAATGGGTCGCTTTCTCGATGGCGACCAAGCCAAGCTTTATGAACTGATTTGGAAGCGGACAATGGCATCGCAGATGGAAAATGCTCGTGTGCAGCGCACCACGATTTCCATCAACGGCGCCGATGGCCTGACCGGCTTGCGCGCCTCCGGCACGATCGTTACCTTTGCAGGCTTTTTGAGACTTTATGAAGAAGGCAAAGATGATGAGGCCGATGAAAAAGACGGCCCGCGCCTGCCGCAAGTCAATGAAGGCGAAAACCTCTCCGTGTTTAAAATTTCGCCGGAACAGCATTTCACCGAGCCGCCGCCGCGCTATAGCGAAGCGACTTTGGTCAAACGCATGGAAGAATTGGGTATTGGTCGCCCGTCAACCTATGCCTCTGTTTTAAGCGTTCTGCGCGAGCGCGATTATGTGGTAATGGACCGCAATCGCTTCATTCCTCAGGATAAAGGCCGACTGGTAACCGCATTTCTCGAAAATTTCTTCGACCGCTATGTCGAATATGATTTCACTGCCGGTTTGGAAGCCGATCTTGATAAAGTGTCTGACGGTTCTCTGAGCTATAAAGAAGTCCTGGCGCGCTTCTGGGAAGATTTCCACAAAACCGTCGATGCGACGTTGGAAATTCGTAACACGCAAATTCTCGACACGATGAACGAAGTGATGGGGCCGCATATCTTTAAAGATACCGGCAATGGCAATCCGCGCGTATGCCCGAAATGCAATGATGGTGAATTGAGCCTGAAGACAGGCCGCTATGGCGCTTTTGTCGGCTGCACACGCTATCCTGATTGCCGTTTCACCCGCCCCTTTGCCGGTGAGCAGGCCGAGCAAGGTGATATTGAACGCATTTTGGGACAAGACCCCGAAAGCGGTCTCGATGTACATATCAAAAACGGCCGCTTTGGCCCTTACATTCAGCTTGGTGACACGGGCGAAACTGAAGACAAGCCGAAACGCGCCGGTATTCCCAAAGGCAAAACACCGGCTGAGATGGAATTGGATTATGCGCTGAAGCTTTTGTCTTTGCCGCGCAATGTCGGCGCGCACCCTGAAACGGGGGAAGACATTATGGCCGATATCGGTCGCTACGGCCCTTACATTAAAGCCGGCAAACAATCGGCCAGCTTAGAAACCCCTGATGAAGTGTTTGAAATCGGCGTCAATCGCGCCGTTACTGTATTGGCTGACCGCAAAGCCAAAGGCCCAGCGCAACGCCGTGGCGGCAGCGTCATTAAAGAATTGGGCGAACATCCTGATGACAAAAAGCCGGTGCGTGTTATGGACGGTCGCTTCGGGCCTTATGTGAAATATGAAAAGGTCAATGCGACCATTCCGAAGGATGAAAACCCCGAAGAGGTTACACTGGAGCGCGGCTTGGAATTAATCGCCGCGCGCATTGCCAAAGGCCCTGCCAAGAAAGGCAAAAAAGCTACGCCGAAGAAAAAGAGCGCCTAATGGAAGACATCCCGACGCGCGATGAGATTTTGAAGTTCATCGCCGAACATGAAGGCGAAGCCACCAAACGTGATATTGCCAAAGCCTTTAACATTAAAGGGGCTGACCGCATTCCGCTCAAACGCCTATTGCGTGAAATGGCGGCCGAAGGCCTGTTGGAAGGCACTCGCAAGGGCGGCATGCGTGGGCAAGGCGATTTGCCCAGCGTTTCTGTCGTGCAAGTGACGGGGCGCAATAAAGAAGGCTATTTGTTGGCACGCGCGCGCCGCGAGGGTATTTTGCTGGACGAACCGCAAGACCCGATTATCGAAATTGATGACAGCCCGCCTCGCAATCGCCGTCATCGCCCGTCGCCGCCTGTCTCACTAGGCGACACGGCATTGGCGCGGCTGCGGCGCATCAATAAAGACAAATATATTGCCCGTATCATTCGCAAATTGGGCGCTGCCGGCGGGCAAATTATCGGTGTGGTGCGCGAACGCAGCGATGGTCTTTGGCTCATTCCGGCTGACCACCGCGAGCGCCATGATTATCAATTGGAAAAAGACACCAAGGCGGCGCATGGCGATTTGCTGATTTGCGAAAAACTGCCCGGCCCGCGCATGGCAGCCAAACGCACACGCATGAGAGAAAATATCGGCGCGGCTGATGACCCGCATGCTTTCTCGCTCATCTCGATTGCCGAGCAAGGCCTGCCGACCGTGTTCCCCGATGCGGTGATAGCCGAAGCCGACGGGGTTAAAGAAGTCGGACTGACGGGACGCGAAGACTTGACCGCCCTGCCCTTCATCACCATTGACCCGGCCGATGCGCGCGACCATGACGATGCAGTGTTTGCCGCGCCTGACCCCGACAATGAGGGTGGATTTATCGTCTGGGTGGCGATTGCCGATGTCGCAGCTTATGTAACCCCAGGCCGTGAGATGGACAGAGAAGCACGCAAGCGCGGCAATTCGGTCTATATGCCCGACCGCGTTGTGCCAATGCTGCCCGAGCGATTGTCGAATGATTTATGCTCTTTGCGCGAAAATGAAACGCGCCCCTGCATGGCGGTGAAAATTCATATCGCGGCCAATGGCAGCAAAAGTGGTCACCAATTTTATCGCGGCTTAATGCGCTCGGTCGCCAAGCTAAGCTATGCCGAAGCTCAGCGCGCTTTCGATGGCGATTGCCCTACCGAATTCAAACATCTCAATGATGATGTGCTACAACCGCTATGGCAAGCTTATCAATGCATGGCTCAAGCCCGCGAGCGTCGCCAGCCCTTGCGCCTCAATCGGCCCGAGCGGCGCATTGAAATGAACGAGACGGGCCAGATTACTCGTATTTATACACCATCGGTGCTGGAGGCGCACAGGCTGATTGAAGAAATGATGGTCAGCGCCAATGTCTGTGCCGCTGAAACATTGGAGAAGGCTAAGCGCCCGCTGATTTACCGCGTGCATGACACGCCGCCCGATGAGCGCGTGCGTGCCCTTTCGGATTTTCTGCGCTCGATGAATATTGAATTGAGCCTCGGCCAAACGTTGCTACCAAAATTATTCAATGGGCTGATGGAGCAAGCTGCCGACCGGCCAATCGCCCCTACCGTATCTGAAGCAGTGCTGCGCACGCAAGCGCAGGCAATTTACGATGTCGAGAATATCGGCCATTTCGGCCTTAATCTCGGTCGTTATGCCCATTTCACCTCTCCCATTCGCCGCTATGCAGATTTAACTGTGCATCGCGCCCTCATTTCCGCTTTGGAAGTCGGTAAAGACGGACAAACTGAAGAAGAAGCAGAAGCCCTGCCCGATATTACCGAAGCCATTTCAATAACCGAGCGGCGCGCCATGATGGCCGAGCGAAGCGCCAGTGAGCGTTATCTCGCGGCCCATATGTTAGACCAAATCGGCAAAAGTTTTGCGGCACGCATTTCTGGCGTGTCGCGCGCCGGATTATTCGTCACCCTCGACGATAGCGGTGCCGACGGGCTGATACCGATTTCTCGGCTGGGCGATGAGCGCTTTTATGCCGATGAAAACAATATGTATATGACTGGCCGCACGACCGGCATGATTTTCCGCATTGGCGAAAGCGTTGAAGTGGAATTGGAGGAAGCGACACCGCTCAGGGGCGGCCTCTTATTTTCGCTACTTGCTGGTGGCACATTTGGCGGCAAGCCGAAACGCGCAAATAGAAGAAACGGCCCGTTTCGCCGCTCCGGCCCAAAACCGCGCAGAGGAAGACGCTAGCCCATGTCCATTGAACATCTTTTGCGCGAAGAACGCAGCCGCCGCGCCGCCATGTGGCGCGGTGTGCTTGGCCTATGCCCGCAATGTGGCGAGAAAACCCTGTTTCGGAAATATTTGAAAATCAGCCACAAATGCTCGTCTTGCGGCCTCAATCTGTCGGGCCATCAGGCCGATGATGCGCCGCCCTATTTCACCATTTTTATTGTCGGCCATGTGATTGTGCCGGTAGCGCTGATTGTCGAGCGGCTTTACACGCCGCCGCTTTATGTGCACGCGCTGCTGTTTTGCTTGCTCGCCATAGCGGTCAGCCTGATATCATTGCCGATGGTCAAAGGCGCGGTTGTTGGCCTACAGTGGGCGTTGCGTATGCATGGGTTTGCGGAGGATTCAGAAGAGCACGATGAGTAAATATGGGAATACACCGGCCGGTCCGGGCGAGTATCGTGAAGAAAGCGCCAAAGCCGTGCGTCCGCGCGAGGCCGCAACGCTGATTGTCGTGCGGCAAGCCAAACAACCGAAAATCCTGATGGGCAAACGCGCTGCGAACCATAAATTCATGCCCAATAAATTCGTCTTTCCAGGCGGACGGCTCGACCTTATTGACCAGCGCCTGCAAGTGCCCAAGGGATTGAGTGCGCCGGTAATGAAGCGGCTACGCAAGGAAACCCGCAAAACCGTCAGCGACAATAAGTTGCGCGGGCTGGCTTTGGCGGCCATTAGAGAAACCTATGAAGAAACCGGCCTGATTATCGGTCGCCCGACCAAAAAAAGTCTGAGCACCGGCGATAAGATTTGGCAAAGCTATTTCGACCATGGCGTAGAGCCGCCGCTCGACCAAATGGATTTCATCGCCCGTGCCGTCACGCCCACTTATCGCACGCGGCGTTTCGATACGCGCTTTTTCATGGTCTATGACGAATTCATTCATACCGACCCAGAAGAAATGGCCAAAGCGAGCGGCGAATTGCTGGATTTGCATTGGCTGACCTTGGGCGAAGCGCGCAAGCTTGACCTGCCCGCCATCACCCGCTCGGTGATTGATATGGTGGAAGAGCGCATGAAACTCGATCGCAAAGCGCAGCTTAAAAAACCTGCGCCCTATGTCCGCTTCATAAACGGCAAACCGCTGATTACGGACCTCTAGTTGAGGTTGACAAGCACGCCGAAATGCCTATTTTCGCCATCACAGCGCGAGAGCGCCCAAGATTTTTTGAGGATTTGACAAATGGCAAAACCGACAACCGTTAAAATCAAGCTGGAAAGCACTGCCGGCACTGGTTTTTACTATGTGACCAAGAAAAACGCTCGCACCATGACCGAGAAAATGGTTGTGCGGAAATATGATCCTGTGGCACGCAAGCATGTGGAATTTAAGGAAAACAAAATCAAGTAAAACGGCTTGTTTTGCTGACCGAAAGGCGTCCCAAGGGGCGCCTTTTTTATTGCCCGCACCCGCAAACAGCCTAATTATAGCGCCATGCAGAAAGAAGAAGCCGAAATTTTGGCCCTCAAAGCCCTTTCCTATCTGGCCGGAATTGACGAGATGATGGAACGCTTCGCTGCGCTTTCCGGCATGGGGCCGGGCGATATTATGGAGCGCGCGCAGGACCCTGAAATGCTGGCCGGTGTGCTCGATTTCTTTTTGTTTGATGAGGCTTTGCTCAACGATTTTTGCGAAGCGCATGAGATAAACCCTAAGAATCCGGCGCAAGCGCGCATGGCTCTACCCGGTGGGGATTTACCGCATTGGACGTGAGTTGAGTGAGATATGAGAGAGATTGCCCCCGAAATTATAATCCAATTGGAAGCGCTGAGCTTGGATGCGGCGCGCCCGCTCATCATTACCGATGCCGATGAAGTGCTGCTGAAATTTATGGAGCGCGTAGAGGTGTATCTGGAAGGCCAAGGCCTGTGGATTGACCTGCAAAATTTTGGCCTGAGTAATAATATCAAATCGCGCGAAACCAATGAGCCGGTGCAAATACCGACCCTGATTGATGATTTCTTTGCCGCCGAAACGCCGCACATTGAAGCCGTAGACAACGCGGCTGAATATCTCGCCGCCCTTTCCGACCGCGCGCAAATTATCGTGCTGACTAATTTACCGGCGGACCATAAACAAGCGCGCATCGACAATCTCAAAAGCCATGGCATGGATTATCCGGTTGTCGTCAATAGCGGTTTGAAAGGCGCGCCGGTGAGATGGCTGGCCGATAAAGTGGACGGGCCGGTTTTCTTTCTCGACGATATACCACAAAATATCAATTCAGTGGCGGAAGACGCGCCGAATGTGCATTGCATTCACTTTATCGCTGACCCGCGTCTGCAAAAGCTAATTGGCAAAGCCGAGGGTGCCACTGCCCGCATTGATGTTTGGGGCGAGGTGCATGACTGGATTACAGGAAAAATCAACGCCCACAGATGAGCCGCTCACGGCATTATGCCGCGATTGCCTGCAGCCTTGCGCTCTGAGCGCCGAAGATGCGCTGCGCTGCCCCTCTTGCCATTCACCGCGCCTTGTGCGCCATAGCGAGCTGACGCAACTTGGCGTGGCCCATCTCGACTGCGATGCATTTTATGCAGCGGTCGAAAAGCGCGACAACCCCAAGCTGAGCGACAAGCCGGTAATTATCGGCGGCGGGCGGCGCGGTGTCGTGTCCACTTGCTGCTATATTGCGCGCATTCGTGGCGTGCATTCCGCCATGCCTATGTTTAAGGCAACCAAAGCCTGCCCAGATGCGGTTATCATCAAGCCCGATATGGAAAAATATGGCCGTGTGGGCCGCGAGGTACGGGATTTGATGCGCGAATTAACCCCTTTGGTCGAACCACTATCAATTGACGAAGCGTTTATGGATTTACGCGGTACAGAGCGGCTACATGGTGGTGCGCCGGCCCTCAGCCTGGTGAAGCTGACCAATCGCATTGAAAAAGAAATCGGCATCACCGTATCTATCGGCCTGAGCCATAATAAATTCCTTGCCAAGCTGGCTTCCGATCTCGACAAACCACGCGGCTTTTCCGTTATCGGCGAGGCTGAAACACTCGACTTTCTCGCAAGCCTGCCGGTCAGTGCCATTTGGGGCGTCGGCAAAGCCATGCAAGCCAAATTGGCGCGCGACGGCATTCGCCAAGTGGCACAATTACAAAAAATCGATGAGGCCGAACTGTTCAAACGCTATGACTCCATGGGATTGCGGCTTGCGCGACTGGCGCGGGGCCAAGACAATCGCAAAATCGTGCCGAGTAGTGCGGCCAAGTCGATTTCCAGCGAAACCACTTTCAATGAAGACATGAATGATGTGAAAGCCTTGGAAAAACATCTCTGGCGCTTGAGCGAGAAGACCGCCAAGCGCTGCAAGGCAAAAAACGTGGCGGGCAAGACCGTGGTGTTGAAGATGAAAGCCGACCGCTTGTCATCACTGACGCGCAATGCCTCCCTGCCCGACCCGACGCAATTGGCCGATGTGATGTTTAACATGGGCAGCAAACTTTTGAGGCAAGTCTTGGCCGAGCAGCCTGGGCAAAAGTTTCGCCTTATCGGCATTGGCGTTTCCGGATTGGTTGACGCGCAATTGGCTGACCCGCCCGATTTGGCCGATCCGGACAAAGCGCGCCGCAAAGCGGCTGAACAGGCGATAGACAATCTGCGTGATAAATTCGGCTACGGCAGCATTAAAAAAGGACGCAGCCTTTAGTGTCACGAAATGCTGCGTTAGCTTATGCTAGTGGATGCCCTAAATTGGAGATGAGAAGGATATGAGCGACATCAACCAAATTCTCGACAGACTCGGCCTGATTTTACCCGAGGCAAAAGCACCTTTGGGCGCTTACGTGCCCTATGCCCAAACCGGCAATCTGCTGATGGTCTCAGGGCAAGGGCCCATAGGTGCCAGCGGTGCCTTGGTGACGGGCCGCTTGGGCGATGGTTTAGAGATTGAAGACGGCGCGCGCGCGGCACAAATAGCCGGACTGAATATTGTCGCGCAGTTGAAAGCTGCGCTGAATGGTGATTTTGAACGACTGGTGCGGATTGTTCGCCTTAACGGTTTTGTCAATTCAACGCCCGACTTCACACATCAGCCCGCGGTGATTAACGGTGCGTCAGAACTGATGCATGATTTATTCGGAGAACGCGGTGTTCATTCCCGCATTGCTGTTGGCGTCGCCAGCCTGCCGATGAATTGGGCGGTTGAGATTGACGCGGTGATTGAGGTCGCCAGATGAGCGACACGCCGACTGTTCAGCTTAAAGTAATTTCCAGTCTCGCTGCAGTGGCGACAGAAGATTGGGATGCTTGCGCCAATCCGGACAGCCAAATTTACAACCCGTTTTTGCGCCATGCGTTTTTGTTGGCGCTTGAAGAAAGCGGCTCGGCGGCTTCCGAAACCGGCTGGCTCGGTCAGCATTTGGTGCTGGAAGACGGCGACGGCAAGGTGCAGGCGGTCATGCCGCTTTATCTGAAGAACCACAGTCAGGGCGAATATATTTTCGATTATGGCTGGGCCGATGCCTTCCATCGCGCGGGTGGTAATTATTACCCGAAGCTGCTTTGCGCCGTGCCTTTCACGCCCGCCGGTGGGCGACGCTTGCTGGTGCGAGACGGGCCCAATGCGGCGGGTTATGAGACCAGCCTTTTGGCGGGCAGCCTGACCCTGCTCGACAAGCTGCAATCGTCTTCCCTGCATATTAATTTCCTGCCCGAAGACAGTTGGCAGCAATTAGGCCAACAAGGCTTTTTGCAACGCACCGACCAGCAATTTCACTGGATGAATAACGATTACGCCAGCTTTGATGATTTCTTAGAGGCACTGGCCTCGCGTAAGCGCAAGAATTTGCGTAAAGAGCGCGCCAAAGCATTGGAAAAGGGTATTGAGGTGGAATGGCTGACCGGTAGTGATTTGACCGAGAAACATTGGGATGCATTTTTTCATTTCTATACGGATACCGGCCAGCGCAAATGGGGCACGCCCTATCTAGCGCGCAGCTTTTTCTCGATGATAAACGAAACCATGCCCGATGACATTTTGCTGATTATGGCCAAGCGCGATGGCGATTATATCGCCGGTGCGTTGAACTTTATCGGCGGCGATACGCTGTTCGGGCGCAATTGGGGGTGCATTGAAGACCACCCGTTTCTGCATTTCGAGCTGTGCTATTACCAAGCCATTGATTTCGCCATTAAGCGCCGTCTGAAGCGCGTTGAGGCAGGCGCACAGGGCACGCACAAGCTGGCGCGCGGATATGTGCCCCATCGCACCTATTCGGCACATTATATCACTCATGCTGGGCTGCGCGAGGCGGTTGGCAACTACCTTGAAAGCGAACGCCAATATGTGGACAATGATATCGCCGTTTTGAGCAATCACACGCCGTTTCGAAAAACCGCGAATGAGGGGGGAGGACCATGATCAAACTTGATGATGCCTATGACGAAAACAATATTTTCGCCAAAATTTTGCGCGGCGAGATTCCTAATATTACTCTTTATGAAGATGATAAAACACTGGCCTTTATGGATATCATGCCGCAAGCGACCGGCCATTGTCTGGTCATCCCAAAAGAGCCCGCAGTGACGTTTCTCGACCTGTCAGAAGACAGCGCGGCGGCGGTAATGGCGACGGCAAAAAAAGTAGCCGCCGCCGTGGTCAAAGCCATGGGCGCGCCGGGTTTTATGATGGCGCAGCTAAACAGTTCTGCCGCGGGTCAATCCGTGCCGCATTATCATATGCATATATTGCCGCGCCACGACGGTCTGGAATTGAAATTCCATGCGCGCGAGCCGGAAGATATGGCGGTGCTGAATGACACGGCAGAGAAAATCCGCGCGCAACTCTAGGGTTTAATTGACCTTTTCGGACGGCTTGCCGGTTTTCTTGCCCGGTTTGTCGTCTCTGTATTTGAAAGCCAGCTTCTTATCTTTGCTGAGATCAACCGTCACCAAACCACCGCCTTTCAATTGACCAAACAATAGTTCATCGGCCAGCGGCTTTTTGATGTTTTCTTGAATGATACGCGCCATCGGCCGCGCACCCATTTGCGGGTCATATCCCTCTTCGACAAGCCAATCCATTGCCTTTTTCGAAACTTCGATAATGACATTGCGGTCAGAAAGCTGCATTTCCAGTTCGAGAATAAACTTCTCGACCACGCGAACGACAACTTCCGGCGGTAGATTGGAAAACGGCACCACCGCATCCAAGCGATTACGAAACTCCGGCGTGAACATGCGGTTAATCGCTTCCGTATCCTCGCCTTCGCGCCGCACGCGGCCAAAGCCCATTGGCTCTTTCGCCATATCAGAGGCTCCGGCATTGGTCGTCATAATGAGAATAACGTTGCGAAAATCGACTTTTCGGCCATTGGCATCGGTCAGGCTGCCATGGTCCATCACTTGCAACAGCACATTGAACAAATCGGGATGCGCTTTCTCAATCTCGTCGAGCAACAGCACGCAATGCGGGTTCTGGTCCACGCCATCCGTCAGCAAACCGCCCTGGTCATAGCCGACATAGCCGGGGGGTGCGCCAAGCAAGCGCGATACGGTATGGCGTTCCATATATTCCGACATGTCAAAGCGCAGCAATTCGACACCCATAGCGGAAGCCAGTTGGCGTGCTACTTCGGTTTTACCAACACCGGTCGGGCCAGAAAACAAATAGCTGCCAATCGGCTTTTCAGCTTCGCGCAATCCGGCGCGCGATAATTTAATGGAGGCAGCCAGCGCAGCAATCGCTTTGTCTTGTCCGAACACCACACGCTTCAGCGTGACATCGAGGCCCTTCAACTTCTCTGTGTCGTCTTTAGAAACGGTTTTCGGCGGTATTCGCGCCATGGTAGCAATGGTCGCCTCAATATCTTTCACGCTGACGGTCTTTTTGCGCTTCGATGCGGGCAGCAGCATTTGCGATGCGCCGACCTCATCAATCACATCAATCGCCTTATCCGGCAATTTGCGGTCCGCCATATAACGCGACGACAGCTCAACTGCCGCCTTCAGCGCATCATTGGTGTAACGAATGGCATGAAAATCTTCGAAATAGCTTTTCAGCCCTTGCAAAATTTTAATCGTATCGGGCACGCTCGGTTCATTGACGTCAATTTTCTGGAAGCGCCGCGCCAGCGCGCGGTCTTTTTCGAAATGCTGACGGAACTCTTTATAAGTGGTCGAGCCCATGCAGCGCAGACCCCCGCTTTGCAGCGCCGGTTTCAACAAATTGGAAGCATCCATCGCCCCGCCCGAGGTTGCCCCTGCACCGATAACAGTATGAATTTCATCAATGAAAAGGACCGCTTCCGGCATATCTTCAAGTTCAGACATGACCTGCTTTAAGCGTTCTTCAAAATCACCGCGATAACGTGTGCCAGCCAGCAACACGCCCATATCAAGCGAATAAATGACATTATCGGCCAGCACATCGGGCACATCACCCTCGATAATTTTGCGCGCCAGACCTTCGGCGATAGCCGTTTTGCCGACACCCGGATCACCGACCAAAAGCGGATTGTTTTTATTGCGACGACACAAAATTTGAATGGCCCGCGCCACTTCTTTCGAGCGACCGATAAGCGGGTCAACCTTGCCGTCGCGTGCCTTCTCATTTAGGTTGACGCAATAGGCAGCCAGCGCCTCGCCATCAGGCACGCCGCGGCCTTCTTCACTCAAATCAGCCGACCCCTCAACCGAGCGTGTCTCCGACTTACCTGGTTTTTTGGCAACGCCGTGCGAAATGAAATTAACCGCGTCATAGCGCGTCATTTCTTGCTCTTGCAAGAAATAGGCCGCGTGGCTTTCGCGCTCGGCAAACATAGCAACCAGCACATTGGCGCCCGTTACCTCATCCCGGCCAGAGCTTTGCACGTGAATGACAGCGCGTTGAATGACCCGCTGAAAACCCGCCGTAGGCTTACAGTCTTCGTCATCTTCAATGACGAGTCCTGTCAATTCATTATCAATATAGCTGGTCAAACTGTTTTGCAGCACGCCAATATCGACACCGCAGGCTTCCATTACGGCAATTGCATCGGCATCTTCAGTCAGGGCCAGCAGCAAATGCTCCAAAGTCGAATATTCATGACTGCGGTCATTTGCCAGCACCAGCGCGCGGTGCAATCCTTGCTCAAGTTCTTTTGAAAATGCAGGCACGTTTTGCTCCTTAATATCCGATCAATCTTTTTCCATTGTGCATTGCAGCGGATGGTCGTGCTGCCGTGCCATATCCATGACTTGGGTTACTTTGGTTTCTGCTACTTCATAGGTAAATACTCCGCAAATCCCAACACCATTCTGGTGCACATGCAGCATGATTTTGGTTGCATCTTCGGCACTCTTGGAAAAAAACCTCTGTAAAACGTAAATGACAAATTCCATCGGCGTGTAATCATCGTTCAGCAGCAGCACTTTATACATGGCAGGCTTTTGCGTTTTGGCACGCGTCATCGTCACAGTGCCGGTGCCGCCATCATCTTTGTCGCCGGGTCTCTTATCCTGCATGCTTATTTTGTATTCGTCAGGAATCATCATGCTCTAATGTTACCTTGCCCACCCTAGCCTCTTCAAGAGAAACAACGACTGCTTAAAATTTAAGTGACTGCGTTTCCAAAGCAAATGCCACTTGCTAAACTGTTGGTCAAGGAGCGATTCCGTGTCTCGACTGAAACTTGTTACATCCTTTATAAGCCTATGTTTTGCATGGGTTTTTGTCGATTCAGCTCAAGCTGCGCAGTTTTCTTCCATTGTCATTGACGCGACAACCGGGCGCACCCTGCATCAATATCGTGCCAATCAGCAGCGTTATCCTGCCAGTCTCGCCAAAATGATGACCCTTTATATGATGTTTGAGGAAATCGAGCAGGGCCGTATGAAACCGGACACGAAAATTCGTGTATCGCGCAAAGCAGCACGACAGCCGCCGAGCAAATTGCGCTTGCGCTCCCGCTCAACCATCAGCGCGCGCGACGCCATGCATGCGCTGATTGTTAAATCTGCCAATGATGTCGCCTATGCGGTGGCTGAACATATTGCCGGTTCAGAGGCCAAATTTGCCCGCCGCATGACCGGCAAGGCGCGCCAATTGGGTCTCTATGATACGCGCTTCACCAATGCGTCGGGGCTTTATCATTGGCGGCAACAAACGACCGCACGCGATATGGCACGCTTGGCGGCACTCTTGCTTGAGCGTTTTCCGCATTTTGAGACCGTCTGGCGACTGCGTGAGTTTGACTATAGCGGGAAAACCTATATCAGCCACAATCGACTACTCAATCGGCTTTATGGCGCGATGGGCATGAAAACCGGCTATATCCGTGCCTCCGGCTATAATTTGGCAACCGCCGTGCAGCGCGACGGCAAACGGGTGATTGTCATCGTACTGGGCAGCGATTCACCCCAATCCCGCGACCGCCGTGTGACGGCTTTGGCTGAGCGCAGTTTGCTGCGCGCGCAAACCATGAAAGAAGTTACGCTGAGCGACGCGCAGCGCCAGCGCGCCGCGGCATGGCTCAATCGGCCAGCGTCTACCCTAACCGCTAAATCGGAACAGGCCGATAGCGAGCAAAGTTGGAAAATTCAGGTCGGTGCTTTTGCCGCTTCCAATCACGCGCAGAGCCAGTTGAAGCGAGTGCGCCGTGTTTTGGGCACGCACCTCGAAATGGCCAAAGAGAGCACAGAGCCAATCGAGAAAAACGGCAAACGGATTTATCGCGCCCGCTTCGCCAATTTGTCTGAACCCCAAGCATTTGAATTATGCGACAAGTTGCGAGATGTCACACCCAATTGCCTGCCTATTGGGCCTTAATTTCCGAAATCTAGTCGCTTAGAAGAATGTGACGCGCCTCATTAAGCCTCGCTGCCAGCCAATCCGTACCGCCCTGATCGGGATGGTTTTTGACAATCAGCGCTTTATAAGCCGCTTCAATTTCGTCTGCACTTGCGCCTTCCTCAAGCCCTAAAATATCCAGCGCTTCAGCGCGCGACATGGCTTGTTTGCTGGGTTGCGCAGGCGGCGCGGCAGTGGCTCTGATTTGCCGCGCCAGCAAATAAGCGCGCATGCCCCATAGCGCCAAAGCACCGGCGGGCGCGGCCAGCCCGTAACGTCCGGCAATGACAAAGATAATCACCGCCGTTGCGGCCAGAACAAAAATAAACGCCAGCGCCGTCAGCTTAAGATTGCGCGCCGTCATGCGCGTCACCAACATGATCAGCAATATACCGACCAGCAACAGCATAATGCCAATCCCCAGAAAGCCCATTAAACCGCCTCTTCGGCTTTCTCAACCGCCTCAACATCTAGGCCGGGCAGTTGAAGGGCAGCCAATAGTGCCGTCAATTCGGCGCGCGCCGCAACATGGCTCATGGTCAGACCAGGGCCGGTTTCATCTTCGGTTAAATCAAGCAAAGTCAATCCGGCGGGAAACATTTCGCGATAGACCACGCGCTCAGACAACCCAGGCACTTGACGGAAACCGAGCCGCTTTGACAATTCATCCAACGCCTCCTCCAGACGCTGGCGGTTCTTGGCGTAAATATGGCTAGTGCGGTTACGAACAACAACCCAATCAATCGATCCCCCATCGGCTTGCGCGCGCGCCTTGCGACACGACCAGACTTTCTCGGCATAAATGCTCGGCGCTTCAATGGTCAACGTTTCAGGGTTAACCTTGGCCAGCAGGTCAAAATCGACGAAGCTCTCATTCATCGGCGTAATCAGCATATTTGCGGCGGCATGGCCAAGACGGGCGAAATAACTGTCCGCGCCCGGGCAATCTATAACGACAAAATCATTGCGCGTGCGAAGCTGCCCCAACGCATTGACAAAAGCATTGGCCTCTTGTTTTTGCCGCTCCATGATATTGTGGCCTGTCGGTGCTTCCAGCAATATTTGTTCGGGCATGGCAATGTCGCGACGCCCGACCCAGCGGCGACGATGCTCAATATAATTGCTGAGACTGCGCTGGCGAATATCCAAATCAATTGCCCCGACCCGCTTACCGGCGTTCAAAAGCGCAGCAATTAAGTGCATGGAAACAGTGGTTTTTCCTGCACCGCCCTTCTCATTACCGACGACAATAACGAACGGGCCGGTCTGCAGCGCGACGCCGGTCTGCGGGGGTGCTTCATTTTGGCCGGTTTCGTCCAAAACTTTTCCTTCATTTTTAGTGGTTTTAATTATAAACCCGATTCCTAGGAAGAGCCGCAATCTGTGTTTATCGCTAAAAGGGTTTGAAAATGCGTTTATCGGGGAAAAAAATTTTGCTCACCGGTGCCAATGGCGGGCTGGGCCGCGCCATTGCCGAGACTGCTCTGACCGAAGGCGCACATCTTGCATTATGCGACAAAACTTCGGAATTGGCGGAAAGTGCCAAAGCGGCGCTGCCCTACAGCACAAATTGTATCGCCTTGGGAGCGGATATAACCGATGAAAACGCCGTGCGAGCCATGGTTGCACACGCCATTAGGGAATTGGATGGCCTTGATGGTGTGGTCAACAATGCCGCCATGCTGGCCAATGATGACGCCATGCCTGCGAATACGCCGCTCAAAAGCTGGCAAGACACACTGGCAGTCAATCTGACCGGTGCATTTCTTGTCTATAAGCATGCCTTGCCGCATTTGGTTGAGCACCAGAGCGGTAGCCTTGTCACCATGTCGTCTCTTGTTGCACATAGCGCTTCAGCCGTGCCGCAAATTGCCTATACGGCCAGCAAAGGCGGATTGGAGGCCATGACCCGGGAAATTGCCATCGCCCATGCACGTGACAATATTCGCGCCAATTGCGTCGCCCCCGGGCCGGTGTTGACGGAGCGCACAGCACGCTATTTTGACAGTGATGAGAAATGGCAGGCGCGGCGCAAGCATATTCCTATGGGGCGGCTGGGTCGCCCGGAAGAAATTGCTGCGCTAGTATGTTTTTTGCTGTCAGATGAGGCCGGTTGGCAAACGGGCAGTGTTTATCGCGCCGATGGTGGTATTTCCGCCGCTTATCTGGTCGATGATAGCACAGGCGGCAGCGAGAAACCTTGATGGCACTCCCCGTTTACCGCACCATTGCCGATATGCGCGCGCAAGTCGCCGCCTGGAAGGCTGAGGGGTTACGCGTTGGTCTTGTGCCTACCATGGGCGCACTGCACGCCGGACATCTATCGCTGGTCGGTGAAATCGCGCGCCATTGCGATCGCATCATCACCTCTATTTTCGTCAATCCAGCGCAATTTGCTGCGCATGAAGACCTCAGCACTTATCCCCGCGATGAGGCAGCAGATTTGGCGGCGCTGCAAGCCGCTAGCGCAGATTGTGTGTTCGCCCCCGCGGTGTCGGAAATGTATCCGGACGGTTTCGCGACGGCTATCTCGCTTGACGGCCCAGCTTTGGGCTTGGAGACCGATAATCGGCCGCATTTTTTCGGCGGCGTCGCGCTCATCGTCAATAAACTGCTCAGTCAAAGCCAGACCGATATGGCGATTTTCGGTGAAAAGGATTATCAGCAATTATTGGTCATTCGCCGCATGGTGCGCGACCTTGACTTGCCGGTGGAAATCCTCTCTGGCCCGATTGTCCGAGAAGCGGACGGGCTAGCTATGTCGTCGCGCAATGTCTATTTGACCGACGCGCAACGCCCAATTGCCGCCAGGCTAAACAGTATTTTAAAGGCATTGGCAGAAAGCGCGGCGGATCGCAGAACGGCGGAAGCAGAGGCACGTAACGCGCTCTTACAATCCGGTTTCACCTCAGTAGATTACGCTGCCATTCGTGATGCCGAGACGCTGGCAGTGCCGTCGGAAGCAACGATATCGCGGCGCGCGCTGATTGTGGCGCGACTTGGTGATGTGCGTCTGCTCGATAATATGGCGGCGCGCTAAAGTAGGCCCATCTCGGTCAGTTCGTGGCGCATTTCTTCAGGCATATCATCATCGATTTCAATATTGCTTGGCGCGTCAACCGGCGCGTCTTGCTGCGTTAAATAACGCCAGCCCTGAAACGGGCGGCGCGCTTGCAGCCGCGTGTGCACCAATTCAGGATTAAGATGCAAATGGCAGCGCCGAATACCCTGCCCGTCAACAAACTCCTCAATATCGTTAATTTGCTGGCGCACCCTTATTTGCCGTTTGATGACCCAGTATATTGACCCGCCTTCCAACAAATCGGCCTGTCTTTTCGGCACCATGCGCGTGGTATGAAAAACCCTATCATAGGTTTTCAGCAAATGATTTTGCCAATTCACCAAATCGGAAATATCGTCCGCACCGACGCAGAGCTTTACAAGATGAATGGTCATGCGCTTGATTCTAGGCCAAAATGGAGCGCCGACTAGGGGGTGAAAATGCTGACGCGGTCAGAAGCTGTGAACAAGGCATAAAAGCCGCCGCCAATTGCGCCACCTATCAAGACAAAGCTTTTATCAGAGCCATAATATGCCATGCGGTGCCGACCGCCGCCGGGCAAAACGCCCTGTCGCTGCCATCGCTGACCGACCAGCTTATTATGGCTTTCCAATACCTGACTTTTGGCCGGACTGAAACCGCCTGCAAAATGCAATGCGCCGTCAATTACCGCCAAAGCCCCACCGCTGGCGGCCAATGGTAAGGCAGGAAGCTGTCGCCATGTGCCGTTTTTCAAATTAAAGGCCTGCACGGCATCGACTGGCCGGCCGCGCCCGTCAATACCACCTGCAAAAATCAACTCATCCCCGCGCCGTGCGAAAGCTGCAGCCGATACCGGCACAGGCATCCGGTTTTTCCAATTCGACCATTCACCTGTTGTCAGATTGAAGCTTTGCACAAGCGCCGCATCTTGGCCTATGCCCCCAAATATGAATAGGCGATTGCCGTCAAAATAACTTGTGTGGTCGGCGCGCGGCGATGGCAGCGACCCCAATTCGAGCCATACCGCCGTATCAGGCGCATAAATCCACAAGCCCGAAGACAGGCGCGCCGAATTGTTTTCGCGACCGCCGGAAACGAAAACCCGTCCGGTTCCTGCGGCAATGGCATATTGGGAAATATTGACGGGCAGCGGTGTCAGCGGGCGCCAGCCGTCATTTTGCAAATCATATTGCTCGAAAAAACTGCGCAGCCCCTGCCCGACCTTACCACTCATGACATAAAGCTTGCCATCCATTTCAGCCGCCACGGCATGCGGCACAGCGGTCGGCAGTCGCGTGCCTTCACGCCACTCTGCCAATGCCGAGGGCACGGCAAGCACATATGCCAAAGCAAAAAGGAAAAAAGGTTTCATGCGCTTCCTATAACAGAGAATGGCGGAGAAAACACGCCCTGCGGCATTAGAGCAAAAAGATTGTAGCAAAACCGAGGAAAGCGAAGAAACCAACGACATCGGTTACGGTGGTCACAAACACGCTGGAGGCTAAAGCCGGGTCAATATTTATTCGATTGAGACCGATGGGGATAAGAATACCTGCCATAGCTGCGACAACCAAATTGACAATCATCGCGGCGGCCAGCACCAAGCCCAGCAGGGTATCTTCAAACCATAAGCCGCCGACAAGACCGGCAATGACGGCAAACACAAAACCGTTCAAAAAACCGACACCCAATTCGCGATATACCAACCGTGCTGCATTGACAGGCAGCAATTCCTGCGTCGCCAGAGCCCGCACGGTGATGGTTAAGGTTTGCGTGCCCGCATTGCCGCCCATTGAGGCGACAATCGGCATCAGCACAGCCAACGCCACCATTTTTCCGATTGAGGCGTCAAACAGGCCGATAACCAGCGAAGCGGCAATCGCCGTAAGCAGATTGAGAAACAACCATGACAGACGACCACGCGCAGTTTCAAACACAGTGTCGGTGACCGCCTCATCACCGACACCGCCGAGGCGCAAAATATCTTCTCCCGCTTCTTCCGCAATCACCTCAAACACATCGTCGGCAGTAATCACACCAATCAATCGCTGGTCATCATCGACAACCGGCGCGGTCACCAAATTATACCGTTCAAACAACAGCGCCACTTCCTCGCGGTCGGTTTCGGCCTGAATAATGTAGAAATCTTCATGCAGCAGGCTTTCCATTGTGTTCGGCCTTTGCGCGCGCAAAACTTCAGCCAAATGCACCACACCAATCGGCGTATACCTCGGGTCAATAATGTAAATTTCCAGAAAATCATCGGGCAAATCTTCTGTCTCACGCAAATAATCAATGGTTTTCCCGACCGTCCAAAAGGGCGGCACAGAAATAAACTCCGACTGCATTAAACGGCCGGCACTGTCCTCCGGGAAATCAAGCGAGCGCTCCAGCACCATGCGCTCAGTTTGAGGAATTTTCTCAAGCACCTCTTGCCGCTCATCATCAGCCATGTCCTCCAAAACAAAAACCGCATCATCGCTGTCGAGTTGCTGCACCGTATTGACCAGCGTGTCAGTATCGACGATGTCCAGCACATCGTCGCGCACCGCCTCGTCAAGCTCGGCAAAGACCTCAGGCTCCAACGCATTGCCGACCAGTTTGAGAAAGGCTGTACGTAAATCGGGAGCAAGCACGGTAATGATTTCGGCAATATCGGATTCGTGGCGTGCCTCCAGCTCGGCCAGAAGCCCTTCGCGGTCATTCGCGCCGACGAGGCCGCTTATCACCTCATAGGCTTCGGGCGTCAGATTTTCGACAGCCTGCTCTTGAATATGTTCGCTTGCCGCTTCGGTCACTATCGGCCTCATTCACCTATTTGCGCGATTTATTGCCCAAAAAGGCAGATGACGCAGCAAAATAATGGTCATAGGATAGAGGGGACCAATCGATTCGTCCAAAAGGGGGAACTTATGACTGAAATTGTTTTGGCCGCACTGGCATTTTATTTATTGCAACTCATGCTGCCCAATCTCATTGCTGTTGCACGCGGTGAAATAGACGCCGCATCTTTATTCGGCGGACGCGACGAAACGATCGAAAAATCGATTATTGTAAGGCGAGCGGACCGCGCCGCCACCAATATACAAGAAAGCCTAATAGTATTTCTGCCATTAGCTGCCTTGTCAATCGTTGGCGGCACCTCAGTAGCCGAGACGGCAACCATTTGGCTCGGTCTGCGCGTGGCTTATCTGATTACCTATTTGATGGGCATCTCATTTATCCGCACTTTTATCTGGTTCGGCTCGGTTTACTGCCTCGGCGCGATGGCTGTTGCTCTGGTTTAACTACCAATCAAATTCGTCCATATGCTCAGCGAAGAATTCTTCTTCTTCGTAGAACCACGCGACATCAAAAGCCGGACTTTTCTTCGGCTTTCTGAATGAGATAATTTCGCCGCCCTCGCCTTCCGGTTGGGGCGGCATTTGCTTTTTATCTTTTCTGCCGTCAGAGAGTTTCATTCCACAACCTCCTAATCTACGTTATTTACGCAGAACAAGACCAAGCGGGTCAATCGAATGACTTGCGACATAATGGCCGGCAGGACAGCCCGTGACTGATTTTTGGAAGACATCGCTCGACATTCGGTGTCTTGCCGTTATCGCTTTTGGCGGCATATTCGCGGGGGCCGGCTTTGACGGCTTCGAGACAGGCGTGAAACCAATGCTGGCCCTCTAAAAACCCGATAAGCGAGCCGGTCATTTACGATATAAAGGGCTTTTCTCTTGCCTTTACGGGCTCCATCTTTTGTGACACGCAAATTCCAGTACTAACTTAGCTGCGCCGTCTTGATGCGCGCTTGCAATTCAGCATGCACTTTCGCCGTTAGCGGAAAACGTAAAGCGATAATAATAGCACCGATGAAGAATACAGCGGGCGCGATAGCGTAGAGCAGACGCAGCACGAACAAATCGTCAAAAGCATTTTCAGACAGCAATTTGGCATCAAAATTGGTGAACGACAGCGCGCGAATGGCCAAAAATGTGCCGAGTGCAGTTGAAATTTTGGCCGTCATGCTGGCGAAAGCAATATATGCTCCGGCCCGCGCTTTGCCTGTCTCTGCCGTTTCCACGTCAATAACATCGGCCAAAATAGCTAAAGGCAAAAACTGCAGTCCGCCAAAACACGCACCTTTGAAAACAAATAATATGACAAACGGCCAGTAATCATCAGCTGTGAAAAACATATTGATAGCGGAGATAATGGCGACGGTAATGAGTGTGCCGGCAAAGGCAACATGCTTGCCGACTTTGCGGCCCAGCCATAACCAGCCCGGCACGGCGGCCAAGCCCGCGACAAAATATATAAAGTAGAGCGTACCGACACCTTCGGCTTGTATCACTGACTTCATGAAGAATAAGGAAAGCGCGTTGCGGAAGGCTTCCGCCAAAGTGACGATGAGAAGAAGCCCGACAACCATGCGCATCGGCTTATTGGCCCATACTTTTTTCATCCCATCCATGAAAGAGGTTTTGGCCTCTTGCGGCTTTTCGCTTGGCGGTGTCTCCGGCACAAACAGACACAGGAGAATGGCCGCTATCGGTGTCGTGATACATATGGCAAAAGCCATGCCACGCATGATGGACGGCGTATCGCCTTCGCCATATTGCTCGACCAGAAACGGAATAAACGCGGCCACCAGCAAGCCGATAAGCGTGAATTGCTCACGCCACGCGGTTACACGCGCGCGCTGGTGATAGTCAGGCGATAATTCCGCCCCCCACGCGCCATAAGGCAGGCCGACCAAAGTCGTGCCAATATACATTCCGGCAATAGCCAATAACAGATAAACCGAATCCGCTCCCTCCATCGGCACAAAAAGAAGCCATATGGACCCACATAGAACCGGCACACCAAGCAAAATAGGTGGTCGGCGGCGTCCAATCGGTGAATGCAAACGGTCAGAAACCACGCCGACCAATGGGTCGGTGACCACGTCGGTTAATTTGGCAACCAGCAGCATGCTGGCGACAGCGGCAAGCGAGACGCCGATTTCTCCAGCGTAAAATGCGGGCAGCCAAATAGCAATCGGATAACCGACCAGCGCCAGAGGTAAGCCCAATAATCCGTATATTGACAATGTTGTTTTGGATAATACCACGCGCCCCACCCCACTTTGAGGTCTTAGTATGGCAGCGTATTTGGCGCGCTTCAACAACCAGCTGGATAGATAACGTCTAGCCGCCACTTCATTTTAAGCTTACAGCATCTCATGCACAGCACTCGAAAAGCCGCAAAGAAAAGTGAAATGCGCCGTGCTGAACGCATTTTGGGGGAGCCAACAAGCCCCCCCTATATAGAGATGTCTCTACGATTATTTTTTAGGCACCCAGATGGTGACCAAAATCATTGCCAAGACAATCAGGTCAAAAAGGATGACAATCATGCCCGGTGCGGTGACCGGTTCGGCCGAAGCGAAGTTGTTCACAAATTGCTGAACACCTGCGCTTAACTCCATGCTTTCGCCCATTTCCTTAAAATTGTTCGCCGTATTGGCGCGCAGGCTCCAATAAGCAGTCTGCCAGTAATAAGCAAACATCACCGTCAAAACACCAAAGCCAGTGCCCAAAATTTTCGCGACAATATTGTCGTCCTCAGCATTACGAATGTTATTGGCAATACGCAGCGCCAGCCATATGGCCAAAATACTGCCAATACTGCGCAACGCAAAAGCGATGCTATAAGTGCCGAAAACCGACAGCCCTTGCATTTCCAACATTTGTGCGTCCATGAGTTATCCCTCCATAAATCAACTACACGGCAAGATCAATGTGAGCTTGCTCAGAAAGCCTAACAAAAAATGTCACTTTGGCGACCAAAAATTTTGGGCGTAGATATCCACATAACCGAAAAATGGGCTGCATTGCAGTTTTTAAAAATAGACCCTGCTCGATTCTGGGTTAGTTTATCTAAGTGATTCATCGGATCAGGTAAAAACTCGGGAGGGGTTATGACACTATTAATTTTGGGCAGTATTCTATTTATCTTAAGCCATCTGATTGCCGTTTTTGGCTATCGGGCCAGAATTGTAGCCATCGGCGGACATCACGCCTATATGGGCCTGGTCACTGTGGTTTCGACAATCAGCTTAATAATGGTCGTTATGGGCTATCAGCAGACAAGCCATCAGCAGATTTGGCTACCGCTTCCTGCATCCTATCAATTGGCCAATTATCTCATGCCGATCGCCGCCATATTGCTTGTTGCAGGCAATCTGCCGGGCAATATAAGCCGTTATGTCAAACACCCGATGCTGACCGGCATTGCTCTTTGGGCATTTCTTCATCTGCTGGCCAATGGCGATTTGTCCTCTACCCTCATATTCATCACTTTCGGCGGCTATGCGATTTACCGACGCGTGACGCTGCAGCCCAAGCCATCTGAACCGCAGCCGATTTATCGCGATATTGTCTCTATTGCCGCGGGGCTGGGGCTCTTCGGCGTTTTGTATTATTTCCACGAAGCCCTAAGCGGGGTTGGACTGTCATAAAAGCCGCCTTGGCCCTCCAATCAGGAGAATCGAAGTGCCTGAAGATCGCATTTACCTCAAGTGTCCCTTCGATGAGAAGGATGAATGCAAGTCACTTGGCGGACGCTGGGATAGCGACGCGCGCAAATGGTATATTACCGCCGATATGGATGCCGAGCCTTTTGCGCAATGGATGGGTGACGGTTATGATGACAGTGATGGCGAGAGCGGGGAAACCGCCTCGGACGATGGCGCGAAAACTTATCTCAACTGCCCTTTTGACGACAAAGACGAATGCAAGGCACGGGGTGGTCGTTGGGATGGCGACGCCAAAAAATGGTATGTGCCCGCCGGCAAAGACACCGCCCCCTTCGCCAAATGGCTTTAGAGGTCAAAGCGCGGCTGAATGAAATCGCGCTGCAGTCATGGCGTTTGGGAAATAATGGTGCGACCGAGAAGACTCGAACTTCCACGGGTGTTACCCCACAGCGACCTAAGTAACTGATAATATTA
>MDTG01112880.1_pt1 | contig 24245 bp, 21 predicted proteins | sample 811421 | NCBI WGS metagenome assembly MDTG01 (sample SAMN05326645, study PRJNA326480) | marine metagenome | isolation source: seawater | place: Pacific Ocean: South East | collected 2011
ACTAAATATAGAAAGTGTGATCCCAAATATTATTGAATAAAAAAAACCTTCTTGTTTTGTCCAAATTATTAAATTTAAAATTAAAATAATTAATAAAGAAGATGAAAGCTTGTTATGTGTATCAAAGTGATAATATGTAATTATTCCTAAAATTGAAAACAAAAAAAATAGTAAGTATTCTTGATATCCACTAAACAAATAAAAATCTGTACTTAATAAAATCAAAGATATGGTTAACAAAATTTTAATTAGAAAATTTTTATTTGTTTGATATGCATTTGATATAGAAAATATTGAAAATAAGTATATTAGAGGAAATAACAGCCTGCCAAAATACTCAAATTGTAGAAAAGAATTTTTCCAAAAATACCCCCAAATGAATGTACCTAATTGAGGATAGTAAGGAAAAGGAATATTATCCTTAAAATCAAAATAATTTCCACCATCAAAAAATATTCTAGCCTTAAATATCCAATGAGCTAATCCATCCCATTCTAATCTTGTACTCTCTGCAATTATAAAAAAAAATATTAAATTTATGAACAAAAAAAATATATAAAATTTTAATTCATTATAATTAATTTTTTTTATAATTTTTAAATATTCTTTTTTATAAAAGAAAATAAAAAGTAAAAAAAGAGTGAGCTCTAGATAAAAAAAATATTCAATATTGACTGATATAAAGCTTACAATCAAATATATATTTAAATGTATGATTATATTTAATGAATAAATAAAATATAAATTTGAGTCATTTTTTAATAGTAGTCTTGAATAATTAAATTTATTTATAGGGTAGCTAAAAATAATTAAAAAAATAATGAGCTGTAAAATAACGAATGGAATTTCAATCATTTTTCTTTAATAAAAAACAATCACCTTTTTTTTTAAGCAATTTATAATCTGTAAAATAGTTTTTTTTAATAAAATCCTCTTTATAATTAATTAAAAAAAGATAATTTTGATTTTTATTTTTACCGTAAGTATTAAAATTATAAAAGAAACCTTTTATACTTGGATAATCATATTTATTTTTAATAAAAAAATTTGATTTAAGAATTTCATCGCTAATATTCGTCTTAACAAATTTATAACCCTCATTATTACAATCACCATATGCTGTTTCTAATCTTTTATTGTAATCATTTAAATAAATTAAATAAACTTTTTCAAAAATGTTAAAATTTATAGCCAACACAAATAAAATTAATAAATAGTAGAAATTAGTTTTAATAAGTTTTCTCATTTTTAAAATAAATAATAGTAATAATGTAAATAGTTAAAGATATAAAAACAGCATATAAATTTTTTTGGAAATAAATACTAAATAAAATTGGAGCAAAACATATAAAATTTAAATATATTATTGTTTTAAGGTAACCTATTTTTTTTATTAATAAATGATGAATATGGTTTTTGTCAGCTTTAAATGGGTGTTTTTTATCAAGAATTCTAAAAATGGCTAACCTCAATAAATCATATCCAGGGATACATAAACACAAAAAAACTAAATCAGATGCAATTTTTATTTGGGTATTATTAAACATATAAATTAAAAATATAGATATTAAAAATGATAAAATATATGATCCACTATCACCTAAAAAAATTTTATTCCTAAAATTTAAATATAGCAAAAGAATTATTGTAGGTATCAAGTAAATATAAAAATCTATAAAACCAAAAAATATAAAGAGTATAAAAATTAAAAAGACAAAATATAAAATATTTTGAAGATTTATTCCATCATACATGTTGAAAGCATTTTGAAAAATTACAAAACAAAATATTGTGAAAGGTATTGAATATCTTCCAAGTTCAAATTTCTGGCCAGATGAAATTACTATGGAACTTAAAATATAGTTTTTATTTAAAAACAAAAATAAACCAAAAAGTGAAATACTTAACAAAAGTTTTAGATTTGCATTTATACCAAATTTGTCATCAATAATACCAAAAGTAAAAATAATAAAAGTAAATAACAAAAGATTACTGTTTAAAAAAGAGCTAGGTATTAAATTTAAAAAAATATTTAAATAAAAAATAACTATAATGTTAATAAACAAATATAACCCACCAGTTAAAGGTACATTTGTAGAATGAATTTTTCTACTTTTATCTGGTAAATCTAGGAGATTTAAAAAATTAGCAATTTTACTGTTCATAATATAGAAAAAAGTGTTAATTAAAATTAAAATTAATAATGTAATAAAATTTTCAAATATCATTCTAAATTATCTTTTAAAGCTAAATAAAAACCAATTGGCAAAAAGAAAAAAATTGATAACCAATTATTGAAAAAATTGCCACTTGGCAAAAACGGTAATATCTGTATAAAAATCATTAATAATAATAATACTTCTTTCGAATTAAATTTATCTTTATATTTTTTTTTGTGAAGATTCACAAATTGGATGATTATATAAAATAATAAAAAAATTATAATTAATAAGTTTATAATTCCGTTTTCAGAAGCTATCTGCAAGTAAATGTGGTGAGGATGGGTATTACATCCGTCTCTGAAATATATTTGCCCGTCATATAGAAATAGTTTTTGATTTTTTTTTACGTAACTGTTATTTAAATTTAAATAATTTTTATTACTTATTTTGTTACCATCAAATATTTTTAATTGTTTTACATATAAAGGCTTATCTACAAAATCTTTTAATTTTCCCACATTAAATACATTTTTGTTGTGGTGCATTTGATTATTTTTGTAATACAACTTAAAATTATCTTCTCCATCAACTAGATTTTTAACTTTAATTATAATTATATAATCATCATATTGAGCATATTCCGTGTATCTTTCATCAACATCTTTTCTCACCGAATAATCTTCCATACTGCACATAAACCTAAAACTTTTATTTCCACCACCTAAAAATGTTTTTTTGCTAAATATATTTATTGCAGTTTTATAATGATCTTCATGTCTCGCACTAAAAAAAGAAAATTTTTGATCATTAAAATATAATTGCTTCATAGAATGCAAAACAATTCTTTCAAATGGTTTTGAAAACTTTTCGTTTGGAGAAAAATAAATTAGTAAAAAAGAAAAAATCAATATTATCGAAAAAAAGGTTATTAAAATTTTTCTTAAATTTGAAAAAAATATAATTATAATTAAAAGCTCTACAAAAAAAATTACTAAAGCTGTTCGCTCTCCACTTAATAAAATTAAATAACTTGCTAATAACAAATATAATAAGTAAAAAAATTTTTTTTGATTTTGGTTATTAATTGAAGAGATATAGATTAATCCCAAAGGGACTAATCTTGCAACATAGCCACCTAGTACTTTTTCATCTCCAAAAAAGCTTGAGAATCTATCATTGGCCATTTTTTCAATTGGAATATTAAAACCAAATAAAAAAAACAATATTGAGTCGATAAAAAAAATTAGAAATATACAAATTGTAATTATTCCTAATTTTTCAACTAACCCTTTTTTTGTATTGTAAAGATAATAAGCTACTAACACAAAACCCAAATATCTTAAATAAGGAATTGAAGATTTTAATGAAATAAATTTTTCTATTGACAGTGAAGAGGATAATAATCCGATAAGATAAAATACCAAAAAAATATAAATAAATTTTTTTAAATTTTTTTCTATTGATAATTGTCTTCTAAATATTAAAATTAAAGCACTTAAAAAGAAAATAACAATTACCAAATCAGATAAGAACGGTCCCACTATTAATAAAATAGGCATAGACATCATTAAAAAGTAATTCAATTTATTGTTGATGCTCATAAATATGATGAATAAAGTTTTATTTATTTAAATAACCCCTCAAAAAAATTCAAGTTGTTTATTTAATTAGAATAAATTAAAAGAATATTGTTAGATTTTATATAGGTTAATACATCAATATAGTATGTTATCTTAATAAATGCTTTAATAGTTAACTCTATATTTTATAAATGAAGATTTAAAAAATGTTTGTTTATTTTATTTTTATTATTAAAAAAATTTTTATTTACACTTATTTTTTTATTATTTTTAGCTCTTAATAATTTTTTCAGTAACAAAAACTGCCTATCTACATTATTGATTTTTCTACATAAAATAGATCCCGTATTAAAATAATTGTACTGATTAATTTTTTTTCCAAAGAAAATAACTTTTGTTCCACAACTTAAAGAATCTATACAAAATAAACTATATATATTTTCATTATTGTTTACTGCAAGTTTTGATTTTGAGATATAAAATAATACTTTCTCTCTATCTAAATTTCCAAGATAAATTGCATTTTTTAAATTTGGATTATCGCCAATAATTATAATTTTATAATTATTTTTAATTAATTTTTTAATTAATTTTTTTTGAAGAAGATTATTCTTATTCTTATTTATTCTATAATAAAAAATTACATCATATTTTTTATCGTTTTTATAAATTTTTTTGTCATAGATATTTAAACAATAATTAAATATAAATTTTTTATTTTTGTTTGTATATTTTTTTAATAAGTCTGTAGAAAAAATTACTTTATCAAACTTTTTTTTAATAATTTTCAAACTTAAAAAAAATAAAACTGGAAATAAGTATTTTCTTATATAATAATTAAATGACTTAGTATCAGAATAAAAAGAACCTCCTGTTATTGGACCTAATATTGTTTTTCTTGGTAAAAAAAGAAACAATAAACAATTCCACAATGGTAAGTAATTTAAATAAATAGTTTGTTGTCTACTTAGATGTTCTCTCCAAATTTTTAAAACCCCTAAAAAAGGATAAAAATAATTGTTAAATATATTTGTTTTTATTTGTATATTTTTTTTTTTTAAGTCTGAATAACTTTTACCATTAATGTAAATCTTTTTATTAGTGAATCTTGAACAATCTTTTATAAAATTCCTTGCCAATAAACCTTCGCCTCTTGATTTTGAAAAATCACATGCCCAAACGTATAAATATTTTTTTTTAATGCTTTTCATTTCTTATGAGCACAATATCTTTGAACTTATTATTTAAATAACCCTTAGAAAAATAATAAAATGAAATAATTAATCTTCTAACTCGTCTTAATGTTTCATTTCTTAATCTCCAAATTGTTTCTAAACCATAGTTTTCTAGGGATTTTGGTGGTGGTTTTTCTTCACCAGATGCCATTTTCAAACCACCGCCGATACAAATAATATGAAAATTTTTATTCTTAGATTTTAAATATTCAGCAATAATTTCTTGTTTTGGCGTTGGAAGTGTAATTAGTGTTAATTCATTTTTTGAGAGCTTAAAATTACACATTTTTTTTATATCCTTAATAGGACCATAAGGGAGTTTATTGTTTATAAAGGTCTTAAATCTGAATTTTTTATTTAAAAATTTTTCAACTTGGCTACTGGAATTTCCTATTATTCTTATTTTCTTAATTCTTGGCGGAAGCGCAATTTTTTTTATCAAATCTCTACCAGGTAATTTAGGAATATCTTTAAGAAAAGTATTTTTAAACAGTCCATCTGGCCAGCAATATAATTCCTCATAAATTTTTATATCATTTGAAACCCATGAACCTATAAAAGCTAAATTAAAAGCACTAAGTACAAAATTATTTTTAAATGATATTTCATTAGATTTTGTAATAAATTTAAGTTTTACTTTATTTTCATAAAAATAATTATGTAGTTTCTCTAAAATCTTTTCTTTAAAAAAATTTTTATTCACAAAATTTTTATTGTTAACTTTTTTTGTTTTAATATTTTTAAAAAATTTTTTAAGTTTAAGATTTTTTTTTTTCGATTTAAAGTTTTGTAATGCAAATCCTAGTGAATTATTATTTATCAAATTTTCAGTTTCACCGCCTATTAAACCTAATATTGGTTTATTAAAATTTAAATAAGTTGAAAATTTTCCAGGAATAGTTGAATCAAATACTTTGCCCTCTTTTAATGTTACTAATAAGATATCAGCATTTTTTAGAAATGGATAAATTCTATTTACAGGCTTATGTCCAAAAAATTCAATATTTTTAATTTTTTCCTCTTCAATTTTTCCTCTAATCCTGTCAAGCCAACGGCCAGTTCCAATTACAAATATTTTAAATCTTATTGTTTGAAATTTTTTACATAATTCAACAACTTTCTCAAAACCTTGAGCCTCTCCAATGTTTCCAGTAAATACAATTTTTAATTCTGTTGGATTTTTTTTGAAAATTTTATTTATCCTAAGATTATTAATTTTCTTTATATCTTCTGGCCACGACGGAAAATAAATTAATTTTTGCTTAGAGGTATGAGATTTTGAATTTAATATTTTTTTTAAGTATGACTCCGATTGAGCCAAAATACAATCTTGCTTTTTATAAATAAAATTTACAATCTTATTTAAAATAAATTTATTAAATTTTGATTTTACGTAATTAAGTTCAAATATTATATCTGGCCAATAATCCAATAACCATATAACCAGCTTACTTTTTTTAAAAAAATTTATATAAATTGAAATTAAACTTACAGTTACAGGAGAAGTAGCAAAGGTTAATATGTAATCATACTTTTTTCCTCTTAGTTTAAAGTGTGAAAAAAAAATGCCAGATAAAATAAATGTAAAGTAATTTAAAAATAAACTAAATGAGTCTGCTTTTCCTCTTGAAAAAGATGGTATCCTAATGATGTTAATATTTTTATCAAAATTTTTGTCATCATATTTAATATCTCTAAATACATCCTTAAATGGGTAATTAGGGTAAGTTGTATAAATATCTACATTATAGCCCTTTTTTAAAAGATATTTTGAAATTTCGTTTATTCTAAAATTTTCTGGCCAAAAATATTGGCTCACAATTAAAATATTCATTACTGTTAATTTTTATTCCAAATGTATTTATTTATGTATGGTATTTTTGTTGCTATTATTTTACATAAATTTTTAGAAAAATTAGGATTTTCATATTCTTTCAATTGTTTATTAATATTTAAATTAGCTGACTCTATATGAAATAATTTTTTAAAGGAGTTCAGATTTAAATTTGAAATTATCGTCGAAGTTTTTAAAAAAGTTTCTTGTCTCTCAAATGTATCTCTGAGAATTATTGAATTTAAATTTAATATAGAAGCCTCTTCCGGAATACTACCACTATCTGAAATTACTAATTTTGCGCTCATCTGCAATGTTATATATTCACTGAAATTAAAAGGCTTAAGAATTCTAATGTTTCTATTAATCTTTTTTTTTAATGTATTTTTTTTTAATATTTTTCTTAGTCTTGGGTGAGTAGATAATAAAACAGGATATTTTTTATTCTTAGATATAAAATTAATTATTTTTATAAATTCATTTATTTTAGTATCATTCAGAAGATTTTCCTCTCTATGAAAACTAACTATAAAATAGTTGTTTTTTTTTAGTTTATATTTTCTTAAAATCTTCTCCTCAGAAAATTTGTTACTGTAAAAGTTTATTACTTCAAACAATGGGCTTCCTAATTTAATAATAGAGTTGTTTGAAATACCTTCTTTTATTAAATTTTCTTTTGCGAAATCACTATATACAATATTAACATCCGAAATATGATCAACAATTTTTCTATTTATCTCCTCTGGAACATTTTGATCAAAACATCTATTGCCGGCTTCAATATGAAATAAAGGAATTTTATTTCTTTTAGCTACATATGATGTTAGGGCACTATTTGTATCTCCCAAAACTACAAATCCATCAGGTTTTTCTTTTGATACTATTTTTTGAATTTCTATTAAATTTTTTGATAAAATATTAAAGGTTTGTTTTTTTGAATGTTCAATATTATATTTAGGTTTTTTTAAATTTAAGTCTTTGAAAAAAATTTTACTTAATTCATAATCATAATTTTGATTGGTATATACTAATACATGATTAAAAATTTTATCAAACAAAGTTAAGCATCTTGATAATCTTATAATCTCAGGTCTTGTACCTACAACTGTTAAAATTTTAAATTTATTCATTGATATAATATGTGTCAGATTTGTTTATTTCAAATTCTTCATTAGCCCAAATTATACCGAAGACAGTTTCCATTCCAATATTTTTTACAGTATGGATCCACCCGGGGACTGTTTCAATAACTTTATGCTCATTTTCGCTCAAAAAATATGTGTTAATTTTGCGATTAATTAAATTTTTAAATTGAAATTTTACTTTTCCTTTGAGAATTAAAAATTTTTCTATTTTTGTATTATGGTAATGCATGCCTCTTGTCTTACCTTTCTTAATTGTAAAATAAGATATTTGACCACTATTGCCCATTTTTAAAAACTCAGTAAAATAACCTCTATGGTCTTCCTTTTGTTTTAATTTATACACGTATTGACTTGTGGGAGTGTAAGTCAAAAATGAACTATACATTTTTTTTAAAACTATAGGATCTACTTTTTTTATTCCAAACCAACTTCTGTACGTTTTAAAATGATTTAATAGCTGAGCTAATTTGTTTGGTGTTATTGTTATGTAGTTTTTTAAGTTAATTATTTTATTTTTTCGTCCAAATTTACATTCTTTTAAGAAAAGCTCAATTAAGTCATCAATATATATTAATTTTATTTTATCTTTTGCGTTGAAAATTTTTACTTTTTTTGACCGTGATATGTTATATGCAAATGTTGCAAATACAGAGTTAAAATTCTCCCTAGACCATTTACCATAAACATTCGGAATTCTGTATATGGAAATACTCGAACTAGTTTTTTTTGTGCATTTCAAAAGCTCTTTTTCTGCAAGTAGTTTAGTTTTCCCATAAATACTATCTTTATTGCTTATGACCTGAGTAGATGATGAGAATATTATTTTTTTTTTTAATCTATTTTTAATTATTATATCTGAAATTTGTTTTGAAAATTCTACATTATTCTTAAAAAAATTTTTTTTATTATCAGATCTGTTTTCGCCACCTAAATGAAAAATTATATCAGATTTTATAATTTTTTCTTCTAGATGATTTGGTGTATTCTTTTTGTTAAATTTAATAATATTGTAATTTAAATGTTTAAGCTCAATTATTAAATTCTTGGCAATAAATCCTTCAGATCCAGTTACTAGTACATTCATTTTAATTTAAATTAAAACTTTAGATTTTTTTAATAATCTTATTGTCTGCTCAATATTAAGTAATTTTTTTTGATCTGAGCTATAATTTTCAAAGATTGATTTATTTTTATTACCCTCTTTAAAATATTTACTATAATTTAAGTCTCGTAGATCAGGGTTAACAATAAAAAAATTATTTTTTTCTCTACACAATCTTCTTTCTTCAGAGCTTAAAAGAGTTTCATGCATTTTTTCACCATGTCTTATTCCAATTTTTTTAATTGGATAATTTGATTTTCCATAAACTTTTAGTAAAGCTTTTACTAAAGTAATTAAATCTGTTGAGGGTGACTTCTTTACAAACAGTTGACCATTTTTTCCATTTTTAAAAGCATAAAAAACTAAATCTAATGCCTCATCTAATGTCATCATAAATCTGGTCATGTGATAATCAGTAATTGTAATTGGTTGATTATTCTTAATTTGGTTAATTATCAAAGGTATAACAGAGCCTCTAGATCCAATTACATTTCCATATCTTGTAACACAGACTATTGTAGAATTTTGTTTTAGTAATGACTTAGATAGAGCAACTTTTTCCATTAAAGCTTTTGAAATACCCATAGCATTTATAGGGTATACTGCTTTATCTGTGCTTAAGCAGATTACTTTTTTCACATTATTTTTAATTGCAGAATTAATAATATTATTAGTACCTAAAACATTTGTTTTTGTAGCCTCCATTGGATAAAATTCGCAAGATGGTACTTGCTTGAGAGCAGCCGCATGAAATATGTAATCAATACCCTTGGTAATATTATCAGTACAATCAATATCTCTTATATCACCTATATGAAATTTTATATTTGTAGAGTTAAACTTTTCTCTCATATCATATTGTTTTTTTTCATCACGGCTTAGAATATTTATTTTATTGTATTGTATTTTTTTATTAATAATATTTTTTAGAAATTGATTCCCAAAAGAACCTGTTCCTCCAACTATTAAAATATTTTTATTTTTGAAATTTATTTTATTTATACCACTCATAATTTTTATTTTTTCTTAATCCCTTCCTATCATAATATCCTCTACAGTATGACAAAAAAATTCCAAATCTATAAAATTTTGGCAGATATAAAAAAATATTTCCTTCAATGAATTCAATAAGTTTTTCTGTAAATTCAATTAATGGATAAATCAATTTTATTTTTGAAAAGAAATTAACTATTAAACTATTTTCAATTTTAAAGTAAATTGTTTTTTTCCAAGATTGATAGTTAATTTTTTTTAAATTGGTAACTGAATATCTGCTCAAAAAATATATTTTGTTTAGATAACTTCTATAATTTCTCTCATCCAAATGAAAAACAACTGGTTTGCAAGGAATAAAATTAAAACCCTGTTTAATTAATCTAAATCCAAATTCGTAGTCTTCAAAACCATAATTGCCAAACCTTTTATTAAAGTATTTAGTTTTTTTTAATAACTTTGAATTTTTCATTGCCATATTCATGGTAACAATATTGCTTGCATTTAAATTTTTTTTTCTACTTAAGTAATTATCTGTATTTACAAAATGCCTGGATTGCCTATAGCGGATAAAATTTTCACTTGTTATTTTAGATTTTAAATACCTGACCGAACCACACAATATATCTTTATCATTTATTTGATTTAAAAGTTTTAAATAATTGTTAATAAATTTTTTATGAGGCAAGCAATCATCATCAATTAAAATTAAATATTTCCCTTTTGAAAATTCTATACCTTTATTTCTCTTAATTGCATTGCTATTTTGTTTTAAATACAAAAATCTAATATATATATTTTTCTTTTTTTGTAATTGATCAAAAAAAAGGTTCAAATTTTTTTTGAAATTACTTATAACTATAATTTCAAAATTAATTTTTAACGGACATTGTTCTATAAGCCGATTAATTATTTTTTTTAATTTCTCATTTCTTTTATAAGTGGGGATGATTATACTTACGAGAAATTTTGACATAAATTTTATCTAAGATAAAATAAAAATTATACTATATTAAATAAATTAAAACACCAACCTCTTTGCGAATACGTTTGCTCTTTTCTTATTCGCCATTCAATTTCAAATAATATTCTTCTTGAAATCTTTATTGATTTTTTTGTATCAAAAAATATTTTAAGAAATGTAAGACTTAAAATTTTATAACCTTTAAGAAAAAAAATCTCAAACGAAGACAGTTTTTTTGTTTTGATAAACCAATTTTTTTCTTTGTAAGTTTTAATTTTTGTTTTTTTTATTTTTTCAATAATTTTTCTTACAATTGATGAATAAGAATATTTTTTTGAAATTTTATATGATGACATAACCATTTTATCTCTAAGTTTAAAATTGTTTAACAATTTTTCAATATTATTTAATAATTCCCTCCTATTTTTAAAAACTGATATTTGTTTAGAATTGTAAAATTCATGCAAATTTTCTGAAAATTCGGTCATTAAAAATCCACCTGACCCGGTAACTTCAAAAACTCTAGCTTTAAGTTGTTTATAAGACCCCCTTGTTGAGGAAAAATTTAGTGAAATTTTAGAGTGTCGAAAAATTTTTGACATTTCTCCATCTTTTAAAACCTTAGTTCCCCATCCATAACCAAAGCATTTCACATTTATATTATTAGATTTTAAATACTCGATTATATTTTTTCTATCAAAGTATGACTTCCCAACAAATGTTACGTCATACCTACATTTCTTTGAAGGTATAGGTTTTCCAATCCAATTATCGGGACAGCCCCAATGAGCGAGGATTGAAAACTTTTTTTCTTTTGCATATTTGAATTTTGCTTTCTTAGAGGTTGTAATCATGCAGTCAAAATAAGGAGAAAGTATTTTAGAATGTTGCTCAAATCTCCACTCATCATCAGAACACCAATTCAACATTATACATCTGAATTTTTGTTTAATCTCTACTAAGGTTTCAATATTTATTTCATATGAACTTATCGCAAAAAAAATAATATCTGGTTTAAGGTTTTTAACAATTTTAAGTAATTCTAAATTTATTTTTTTTAAGTTGTAAGAATTCAAAGAGTCAAAAAAATAAACATTTTTATAATTTTTTTTAATTGATTTATATATTGCGTTAAATTCAGGGCTAATTCCTTTATTTATATCTCCAAAAGAATACTTAGGTAGCACACATAGAATTTTATTAATCCTATTCATTTAATATTATCAAAAAATAATTTCAATTTTTTTAGATTATTTGAGAGATCATGATGACTGTTACCTATTGCAAAACCATTTTCAGAAATATAGTCAGCATTTTTTAATTTTCCATGAATTTTAAAATTTAGATATTTACGAACCTCGTTTTTTAAAAAATTTCCTGAAACTATAGGTCTACATTCCACACCTATATTTTTTAATTTTTTGATTAAATCATTTCTTTTTATTTTAAAATTTTTTTTGATTATAAATGTAAACCAAAAAAAACTGCTTTCTCCGATCTCTTTTTGTATAATAAATTTACTATTATTAAATAATTTTTGATATATAAGTGCATTTTTCCTTCTTTGTTTTATTAAAAATGGTAATTTTTTAAGTTGCTGAATACCAGCAGCAGCATTGATTTCAGTAGAACGCAAATTATAACCAGGTAATAAAAAATTAAATGCATTTTCAAATTCATTCTTAGATTTATTTTTTACTAAATTTTTTTTAGGTAAATCTCGAACCCAACCATGAGATCTTAAACTCAGTAAAATTTGATATAATTCTTTATCGTTAGTTGAAATCATACCACCCTCAATTGTCGATATATGATGTGAATAATAAAAACTTGAAGAAGACATAATTCCATAACTTCCAGTTTTTTTTTTATTAAACTTGGATCCTAATGACTCACAATTATCTTCAATTAACAAAATTTTATTCTTTTTAATTAATTTAGAAATCTTATTAAATTCGTTAGAATTTCCACAAACATTAACAGCAAAAATTAATTTTGTTTTTTTACCTATTGCTTTAGTTAATTGGAAAGTATCAAAATTTAATGTAAGTAAATCTACATCAACAAATTTTAATTTAAGACCATATTGTTGAAGTGGATAATAAGTTGTGCTCCAACCAATAGCAGGGACAATAACCTCGTCACCTCTTTTTAATCTTTTTTTTTTATCTTTTGTGTAGAAAAGAGAGGCAATCATTAACAAGTTTGCAGATGAACCAGAATTTACCATTATAGAATATTTTGTTCCAATATAACTTGAATATTTTTTTTCAAAATTTTTAACATTTTTTCCTTGAGTAATAGATTTACTTTTCAGTACATTTATAATTGATAAAAATTCTTTTTTGTCCCAGGTATCAACTGAAAGGGGATGATTAATTTTCATATTTTTTTTTATATTCTTTGTAAGTTTTTTTAATTCCATCTTTTAATGACACTTTAGCTTTCCATCCTAATTTTTTTGAAATGTTAACATCTAACAATTTTCTTTTCATACCAGTTGGTTTTTTTTTGTTAAAATAAAACCTAGCCTCAGGATAAATTATCTTTGATGCAATTTTATAATAATTTTCAACAGTATAATCTAATCCGGTTCCAATATTTAAAATTTTAGGTATTTTATTAAAGTTTTTAATGGAAAATAAGATAGCTTCAGATAAATCAGATACATGCATAAATTCTCTTTTTGACTTTCCATCGCCCCATATTTCAACATATTTATTTTTCATTTTTTTAGCGTCACTAAGTTTTCTAATTATAGCAGCTAAAAGATGGGATTTTTCTAAATCATAATTATCATTTGGCCCATAGAGGTTAGTGGGTACTAGTGTTTTATAATTATATTTTTTTTCTTTTGATATAAAATTACACATTTTAATTGATAGAAATTTTGAAATCGCATAACCCTCATTTGTTGGTTCAAAATCACCTTTAAATATTAAATCCTCTGATATTTTTTTTTTTATATTTTTTGGATAAATACAAGAACTTCCAATATTTATAAAATTTTGAATTCCAGCTTCACAAGACGCCATTATTATATTTTTGTTTATATTTACATTCTGAACTAAATATTCTAACTGATTATTCATATTGTCTTGAATACCTCCAACTTTAGCAGCACAATGAATAACAAAATTAATTTTATTTTTTTTTAAATAATATTTAATTTTATCATAATTCAAAAGATTAAGTTTTTTTCTGTTTGGTGTAAAAATTTTATATCTAATTTTTTGAACCAAATTTTTACCAAGCATACCGCTTGATCCGGTAATTAATATTCTTTTCTCATTTTTATTTGATTTTTTTAAAGTCTTCATTGACCATCTCTTCGACTAATTTATAAAAAGATATTTTTGGTTTCCATCCTATTTTTTTCCTAATTTTAGAAAAATTGCCTCTTAAATAATTTACATCTGTAGGTCTTAAGTATTTTTTATTTATTTTGATAATTACTTTATTGGTATTTTTGTCAATTCCGATTTCTTTCAAACCTTTGTTTCTCCAAACTATTTTGAAACCAAGTACTTTACCTGCAACTTCTACAAATTTTCTAACGGTGTATGTTTTTCCAGTTGATACTACAAAATCATCTGCCCTGTTGTATTGTAAGATTTTCCACATTGCTTCAACATAATCTTTTGCATGTCCCCAATCTCTTTTTGAGTCTAAATTTCCAAGGTATAAGGTTTTAATTAAACCTTTTTTAATTTTTGATAGTCCAATAGTAATTTTTCTAGTTACAAAAGTTTCCCCTCTTCTTGGAGATTCATGATTAAACAAAATTCCATTAGAAGCATACATCTTGTAAGACTCTCTATAATTTTTTGTTATCCAGTATCCATATAATTTTGCAACTCCGTAAGGACTTGCTGGATTAAAAGGTGTTTTTTCGTTTTGATATTTTATACCATCGATGTTTCCATAAAGTTCAGATGTAGAAGCTTGATAAAACTTTATTTTATTTTTCAAGCCAGAATTCTTTATAGCTTCCAAAATTCTTAAAACACCTAAAGCATCTGCGTTTGCAGTGTACTCCGGTAACTCAAAACTCACAGCAACATGACTTTGAGCTGCTAAATTATAAATTTCATCAGGTTTAGTGTCTTTAATTATCTTTAGTAATGATACGTAATCATTCATATCACCATGATGGAGAGTAAATTTTTTATTTTTTTTATAAACTTCTTCAAATATATGATTAACTCTCTCTGTATTTATGCTAGAGCTTCTTCTCTTAATCCCATGAACTGTATAGTTTTTACGTAATAAAAATTCCGCCAAATATGATCCATCTTGACCTGTTACACCTGTAATTAATGCTGTTTTTTTTTTCATTAAAAAATTACTTTATTCTAAATTTATACGTTTTTTTAAAACACCCTAAAATTCTTGCTATAAAATAACCTGTATAGCTAAAATTAAATAAAATCATATTAAAAAATACACCAAAAATTGAAATCACAATTGTTTGTTTATAAAATTCTATCAAACTTAATTCTTTATCAAATATGACAAAGTTTTTTACAATTTTCGAAAGAATTAATCCTCTATCAAAATTTTCAAAAAAACTTTTTTTTGTTGTTCTGGGCAAATATTGTGCCTTTGCTTTTTTAGATAGTTTTAATTTAAATTTCTTACTTTTATTATAACTGTAAATTACATCTTCACAAACAGACCATTTTAACAATGGGTATTTCCTTTTAAATAAATCTTTTGCATATTTTAAATTCCAACTAGTTGTTCCTCCATTTAACCAATCAGGTGTTTCTGTAAAAAAGTTTTTATCCCACGCGGTGACGTAACCACTTCTAAGAACTTTACCTGGAAATTTAGAATTAGAATCTAATATACGGTGTAAAAAATTTCTTTTCTTTAAAATATAATTTACAACATTTAGTCCAATGCCAGCAGTATTTTTTGGTGAATTATTCCAATCTTTAGCTAGTTCTTCCAAAGCATTTTTTTTCAAAAAAACGTAATCATCAAGTTGTAAAATAATTTTAATATTTTTTTTTAAATATTTTTTAGCCAAAGATCTTTGAAATATTTGACTTTTTATTCTTGAAAAAATTAAAGTTATTTTTAATGGAAAATTAAACTTTTTTTTTTGATTTTGTACAACAATAATTTGACCAGCTTTTTTGGTTTGTTTTTTAATTGATTTTAAAACCGATAAAATTAGTTTATTTCCACTAGTAGGAATTACTATAGCTATATTTTTTGTTGTATATTGCAAATTATACGTCTTCTAAAAATTTTTTATTTTTTAATTCCAGGATTTTATCACATATTTTTATCAAATTTTTATTATGCGAAACTAAAATAATAGTCATTTGTGGCTTAAAGTTTTTTAAAGAATTAATAATTTTTTCCTCTAATCTCTCATCTAAAGCGTTTGTTGCTTCATCAAGTATTAATATTTCGGGGTCTCTATATAATGCTCTAGCAATTGCTAATCTTTGTCTTTGACCACCTGACATTATTACTGCATTTTCACCAATACTTGTTTTATCTCCTTCTTTTGAGTTTTTCACGAAATCATCAAGTTGAGAAATTCTTATGCATTCACTGATTCTATTATAATCAATATTTTCTTCCGCCTCTCCAAAAGCAATATTTTTAGCTAAGGTATCATTAAAAAAAAATAAATTTTGAGAAACATAGCCACAAATATTTTGCCATGACTCTGTGTCAATTACTTTTTGATCAATAAGAAATTTTCCACTTATAGGTTTGATTAAACCAGTTAATATATCTAAAAAAGTACTTTTTCCTGAACCACTTTCACCACTTATTCCAACTAAGTCACCTTTATTAATTGATACACTTAGTTGATCAATTATCAAGCTATTTTCGACATATCCAAAAGAAATATCTTCTAAATATAATTGGTCTTTAAATTCTGCTCTAATATTTTTGTTAAGTTTTTTAGTTTGATTATTGCTTAAATTTTTAATTTCTTGAAAAATTATTTCAAGAGTTTTTTTATGATATCTTATTGTTTGAAATGAGAACATTAATCTATTTATCGATGGTATCATTCTAAAAATCGCTATTCCAAAAAAAGATAATATAGATAAGATTTGAAGATTCTTGAAATCGTATAGAATCATAATTATTATCAACAATGAGATACCCAAAACCGTAAAAAGCTCAATTCCAATTCTTGGGAACTGAGCTGAAAAATTATAATAATAATTACTAAATTGAGATTCTTTGGTATTTTCTTTAAATATATTTAAAAAAAAATTTTCTTTTGAAAAAATTTTTAATTCCTTAATATTTTGAAAACCTAATTTACAATACTTAATCACATTTTCTTCAGAACTAAGCCTGATTGAGCCATAGTTTTTTAGTCTAGGGGAGATCAAATTAAAATAAAGTAGACCCAATATAATAATCACTGAAATTAAAATTAAAGATAACCAGAATTTATAGAAAAGCATAAACACAAAAATACTTAATATAATAAGGGTTTCTGACAAAAAAATTAATATACTACTCATAAAATTATTAGAAAAATCGAATGTCACATTGGAAATATTTGCTAATAATTTTGATTGATCCTTTTTAGAAAATTCTTTGTAGTCTTGAAATATATAATCTTTAAAAAGTTCATCTCTTATTAAAGATGAAAATTTTGCAACAAATTTAAAAATATTTTTGAATACAAATATTATAAATGCACTTTTTAAAGAAAAAAAAATAACTATAAACGAAATAATAAGTAAAACCAATTCGTTCTGCGTTTTATTTTTTAAAAAATCATTTAAGATATAAAAGTTTAAATCACTTAATAAATTGTCTGATAATAAAATTGAAATAAATGGTATAATTAGACCCACACCGATTACTTCAAGTAAAGAAACGATCATTAAAGATAAAATTAATAAAATAATATTATCTTTTTTAAAATGACCTAGAATATAAAAGAGTTTTTGTAACATAAACAAATTACATTAATATAAGCTAAATTTAATATCACTTAGTTTAAATTAAATCTAAGAAAAAATTTTTTTTAATAATTTATCTTCATTAAATACAAAATTTTTTTCTGAAAACAAATAGTTATTAAATTTATATATTTTATTAATTTTTTTAAAGTTTTTAATTAAATAATCAAATTTTTTAGAAGAATTTAAAATCGGTTTTTTTATATTACTAAAAATATCCTCATAATTTTCACTACTATAATTAAAGTATATTGGAAAAATAGCAAATCGGAAAGATTCTATAAAAAAAGAAGATTGACTATAAATTATAACATCATTTTTAAGAAACAAATCTTTGATAGAGCTAGAATGATTTAAATAAAAATTTCTATACATATTTAATTTATCTTTATTGAACTTATTTAAAAAATATCTTTTAAACAACGGATGAGCTCTAAATATAATCTTATAATTTTTATTATAACTTAACTTTTTTGAAAAAGTTATTATCTGGTTCAAATCTTTTTCACAATATCTATCTATTAAAATCAATATCTTTAAAATTTTCGTTTTTTTGGAAAGCTTCCAATGATTAATATTCTTCTTATTTTTTTTTAATTTTCCGAGATAAATAGGCTTAAAAATAGAACGATTGTATATATTAAAAAAATTTAGATCAGTCTTTCTAGATAAGAGTATTTTATGAGGTAAAAATTTATCTTTTGGTCTGACTAAAAAAGATTGATTTTTACTCATGCATGTAGTTTGATATCCGTAGATTTTTGTATTGGGTAAATATTTTTTTATAAAATAGCATAATAATTTTTCATATGAATGTCCCTCATACGTAATAAATAATTTTTTAATATTATTAAGTTTTATAAAATTTTTTATTTCTAAAGCTATCCTAATATTTTTGTAAGTATTGCCTGATAATAAATCTATTACAATTTTTTTTGAAAAATTATCTAAAATAAAAAATTTTTTTAAAAGCTCTATTAAAACCTGTTGCAATATTTTTTTAATAATCTTTATCTCATCTACAAAAGTTAAATTATTACCATTAAAAAAATTACTATTATTAATCACAAATTTATTAGATTGAGGATAAAACTTTATTAAATATTTTGAAGAAGGAATTTTATAGTGCTTAATTATTCTGTAGAAATATACATCTTTAATTTTTTTTTCATTTTTTGAATTTGAATGACTTAAAAAAAGTATTTTTTTTTTTGCTTTAAGATTTATTTTTCTTTTTGAAATTATTAAGATAAAAAATTTTAAAAAAAGTTTAAATATTAAAAAAAATATTTTTAAAAAAAAAAACTTTTCTGTATTTAAAAAAAATTTTTTATTAGATAAGAAAAAATTTTTATTTATCGGGCAAAGAATTGCCAGTGAATTAATTAGCTCATCATCATTCTTCTTTAAATATTTGCTTATTATGTTGTTATATTCAATATAATTATATTTTTTGATCATTAATTATTTCTTCAAACATTTTATCAATTTTGATTGGAGCTTTTCTCAAATATAAATTTATAAGATTTTTCTCTTTTTCAGTAAATTCTTTAAAATTTAAATTATGTATCAGAGAAAAATTGAATTTTCTTCTTTTAATTTTTAAATCTTTTAAAAGTCCCTGTATTTTAAAAGTATTTGAAATTACATAATAAAATGGAATTTTGTAAATTATCGATAAAGCTATCATGTGAAATCTTCCACTAATTAAATAATTTGATGAAATCAGTAATTTAATTAGATTATGATAGCTATTGACAGCAAATATACTGAAAACGTTCAATTTATTTGGGTACAAAAAAAAAATCAATTTATAAATAAAAAATTTAAATTTTGTAATTAATTTTTTTTTTTCATTTTTAGATAAAAAGAAAAGAGTTACAAAAATTGATTGACTTTTATAAATATTATGTAAATTAAATAATTTTTTAGTATTGTTAAAAATTGTGCTATCAGTTATCAATAAATTATTATTTTTTTTATAAAAAGGATATTTTATTTTTTTATAAAATATTAAATCTGGTACTATTTTAGAGTTAATTCCAAACTTATTTAAAAAAATTTTAGACAAACTTTCTCTTACATAAATTTTTTTAAATTTACGAAATACTTTAATATACTTTTGACTTATATTTTGCACTGTAGCATTTATTAAATAAACTGGAATTTTTCTTTCAAAAAAAAAATTTGATAAATTTACTATATTTATAAATTCTTTTTGATCATGATGCATAGTTCCTTCGCCGTTTATAATTACATAATCAAATTTTTTATTCTTTATTTTATTTAAAGATATTTTATAACTTTCTGCATTAAAACATCTTTTTATAATATTAATTTTTTTTTTTTTAAAAATACTATTTAAATTTGCGTTTAAAATTTTACATCCAAAATGATTTACTTTAGAGGTGTCATTTATTAATAATGTTTTCATAAAAAATCAAATGAAATCTAAATCTAAATTTTTATCATTTGTATATTCTGGAAAAATCCTAAACTCTAAATTCACTCTAGTTTTTTTACAATTTTGAATTGTCCTTCTATGATAAACATTCTGATTAAAACAAATGTAACTGCCTTTTTCTACAATTGGATTAAAAGAATTTACAAAATAATTTACAAAAGAAAATCTTTGGGTTTTTTGTATAATTTTCTTTTTAAAAAAATTTTTAGACTCAGGGAAAATTTGTAAACCTGGATAATCGCCTCCGTAACCGGTGAAAGGAATACAAATATTTATAGAATTATTATGATTTAAAAAAGTACCATCATAATGAAGTGGTGAATATTTTGTTTGTTTATTATTTAGAGGATCAACGTGTCTGAATTTGGAATGCGATCTAGAATATTTTATTTTTTTACTATTCCAATATTCTTTTGCAATTTCGATAATTTCAAGATTTTTAATTAAATCAAGAGAAAGATTTTCGCTATCAGATAAACAATTTAAATCCAATGATCCTCTGTCAACCCTTTTAATAAAATGGTTTAATTTTTCATTTGTGAGATCTTGTTCATTTACTAATTTTAAAGCTCGATCAAATGCTAATTTGATTTTTTTCCCTAGTAAATTTAAGACATCTAAATCAACATTATCTAGCTTAAGAAAACCTTTTTTTTTTAAATTTATTAATTTATTTTCAATCATACAATTAGTTTGTTAATCCAATTTTTTAATTCTTCAATATTTTTGAGAACTTTTATTTCATGATATTCTGTATTTTTTAACAAATTTTTGGAATCATAAAAAATTGTTGGTTTAGAATGATATTTTGAGATCAATGAGGTAGATGTAAAAGGTATTGATATACAAGCATCAGAAGCCTCGATTATTCGTCTTGGTGAAATTTCGGGATGTAATTCTTGAAAATATTTATCAATAATAATTTTCTTATCAAAATTAAATTTTTTTAAATTAGTTTTTTTTAAATCAAATCTCTTAGATTTATATAAAAGTAAAAATTTATTTTTATTTGCAATTGCTATATCCTTTAAAAAATTGAGACAAATTTCATTCGAATAATATGGTGGTATTTCATAACCAGATAGCATATTAATTAATGTATTTTCACTAGGATGAACATCAAAAACTGAAATAACTTTTAATTTTTTTGGGTTTATAATTTTTAGAGTAGTTTTATTTTCAATAAAATCAATATAATTGTACATTTGTATATTTGATTTAATATTATAATTTTCTAAATATTTTTTTTGATAATTGTCCCACACAATTATGTTTTGAAAATCTATTTGGTTATAACCATAATGTTCGATTTTTTGGAATTTTCTATAATTAAAATTTTCCATATTTGCTGAGTAAAATAAAAGAAAATTAGAATTCTTTTTTATTGTTTCTAAATAATTTAAATATAAGGGTTTGTAATACCATTGAGAATTATTAAAAAATATTTTTTCAGGTAGGGAATTTTTTGGTATGAATTTTACGTAATTTAAATATATAAATTCGTAAAATAATATTAAATTCCACCATTTATTAAATAAAATTGAAACTAATGAATTTAATATCGGTATTAGTAACGAAATTAAAAATTTTGTTTTTAAAAAAAAATTTAAACCACCAAAATTAACATTTTTATCAAAAGAAATATTTGAATAATCGATTTTCTTTTGTATCTGATTATTCTGGATCAAAATTTTTTCATGTTTAAATTTATTTTGAGAAAAATTTTTTTCATACCAATTAATTAAATTATAAGCATACTGATCATTATGATTATAACACTCTATGGGAGTATTAAAAAAAATTATTTCATATTTTTTTTTATTTTTTGAAAAACTCAAGGAGATTATTAATTTTAAACTTTTAAAGAAATAGTGAATAGATAGTTTAAATAAATAAAGTTTACTAAAAAATCTATTAGTTTTAATATTTAATTTTTTTTCTAAAAACTCTGCATATTCGTTTGGTATAAGTGATTTTAATCTCTTGTTATTTCCAAAATATTCAAAAAAGTCTAAAAAAAAAATTTGTGAAAAATGCATTAAATTTTGTCTTATAATTTTCTGAATTAAATTTTCATAATCTTTTGGAAAGAAAAAAGGTTTTTTTATATCTAATTTTATTTTTTCGTTAAAAATAGTATTTACTGTATTTATAACTTTAAAATAATTTTTTTTTTGCCTTAACTTTTTTATACCTTTAAGCTGATTATAGTATTTTTTATAGAGATTTATGTTCATTTAGTTGTTTTTTAATTAATGTGATTGATTGATCTATTGTGGGTGGATTAATACCTAATTTAATCATTTTTTTCGTATTTAAGTTTAATACCTTATTTCTAATTTTAAAAAAATTTATTGGTCCAAGTACTGAATTAATTTTTTTTTTCCTAAATTTAAATATTTCAAAAAATTTTTTTACAAATAAATGCTTAGAAATTTTTTTTCTAGAGCCAATATTTATTATTCCATTAAAATTTAAATTTATAAGTTTTAGAATGATTTTTCCAAGAATATAAGCATTAATTGGATGAAAAAAATAATTTTTAAATGTTGTTGGAGCCGTATTATTTTTTATATGCCCCAATATCCAATGAATGAAACCACTATCTTTATAAAAATTGAGACCAATAATATTAGTTCTTATTATTATGTATTTATTAAAATATTTTTTTACAAGATTTTCACACAATAACTTATGTTTGCCATAGATATTTAAAGGTTTTAAGTTTTTATTTGTTTCAACTGCTTTTTTATTTTTTCCATAAACTTGATCTGATGAAATAAATATAAAATATGTATCCTTGCTTAAATTTAATATTAAATTTTGTAATGTTGAAACGTTATATTTTTTCGAAGCATAAATATCCTTTTCGCATAAATTTAGGTTAACCAATCCTGCTGTATGTATAATAATTTTTGGATTAAATATTTTAATAAAAGCTTTTACTTTATTTTTTTTTGTTAAATCTAAGTTAAATTCATTTTTTTTATACTTTTGTTTTTTTTTGGTTTTATGGATTCCAATAAAATTATAATTTTTTTTTTTTAATAATCTAACAATGTTGCTGCCGAGCATACCATGGCAACCTGTTATGAATATTTGTTTCTTAATTTTTTTCAATTGATAAATATTTTATATTTTTTAAATTATTTGAATTTAGTTCGAATAAAAAATTATTTTTATTTTTATTTTTTAATTTAAAATTTAAACTTCTAAAAAGTCTTATAGAAGGTAAATTTTTCATATCAACTCCTGCAATAAAATATTTTATTTTAGAGTAATTTTTAAAATGATTCATAATAGTATACAAAAACACTTTAGCTATACCTTTTTTTTTATATTTTGAATCTATATTAAGTATTCCTAAACTAGTTTTTTTTTTTGATAATTGAAGACCTGATGTAAAAATTAAATTTTTATCTTTAAAAATTCCTAATATAAATTTTGTTTTTGATGTAATAATTTTATCAATGTATTCTCTCTGTTTTTTTTGGGTGTTTTTAGGATTTGATAAAAAAGTTTTATATTTTTTTATCGATTTAATATAATTTAAATTAATATGCGTCTTTTTTATCTGCTTAATATTATATTTTTTATTTTTAAACTTTATATATAATTTCTTTTTAAATTCCATGACTACCAATTATATGGTTTATTTAGACTTCTTATATTTTCAAATAAATTGTAATTTATTACATTATATTTAGTCTGATAATTAAAATTTGATCTTAATATCTTTGCTAAATTTTTTTTTGAATTTACTCCGATGATAAAGTAGTCGAAATGTTTTTTTTTTAACATATATGATAA